>MDTF01007093.1_pt1 | contig 23375 bp, 26 predicted proteins | sample 811191 | NCBI WGS metagenome assembly MDTF01 (sample SAMN05326649, study PRJNA326480) | marine metagenome | isolation source: seawater | place: Southern Ocean | collected 2011
GAATTCCGTCGGTCCGCCCTTTCTATGACTATTTCGGCCCAGCCTTCATGAATGTCCAGTCTTGAAAACTCAGACATTGTCGCTACTCCTTTGTCTCTTCTGTCTCACGATAACCCTAATGCCAGAGTTTATCCTGTTACCGTCACAGCTTTAACGGAATAGCTCTCGTTTCTGTCTGCACGATTTTTCTTGCCCAGGCGCGAGCCGTTACTTTCACAAAATGGATGGTGTGATAAACCCGGTAGCCTTGATGATCATGGGTCAGGAATGGAAAAATGCTCGAAGGTCGTCTACCAAAAGCTTTGGTTCTTCCGCCGCGCCAAAGTGACCGCCGCTCGGCATCAACGTATATCGCGTCAGATTGGAATTTTTTGCCAATACGGCGCGTGGGAGATGTACAACATCTTTTGGAAAAACAGCGAAAGCGCAAGGGGCTTCCAGGGCCGGCGAATTATTGTGTGCCATCGGCCAGGGTTTACTGAAATGTTCGTGGTACAACCTAAGGGATGAGGTAATGGCGCCGGTGCACCAATAAAGGGCTGCGGTTGTGCACAGGTGTTCTCTCGAGAACCTTGATTCAATATCTCCACCACAATCACTCCAGTTCCGCCTTCGTTCCCAGATCCACGCGGCAGTGCCAACGGGTGAGTCCATCAATCCATAAGCCAGCGTTTGAGGGTCCAGTTTATGAACGGCGACGTGACTGGTGATCAGCGGTCCGGCTTCGGCGTTGCGCTCTAGCATCCATGCTTCAGAGGCATCGTAGTCTTCTGGTCTTAGGGTTGAACGATCAACTCCGGGGATTAGTGTGAGGCTCATATGAGCTCCAAGCAGTTTGTCAGCGTACTCGTGTGCAAGGTGGGCGGTGACCAGAGCACCCCAGTCACCGCCATGAGCAGCAAACTTTGTGTGACCGAGTTCTTCGGTCATCAGCTTTACCCATAGGTGAGCGATTCGGGACACATCAACACCGGATTCGGTGAGAGGCGTCGAAAAACCAAAACCCGGCAGGGATGGTACGTAAACATTGAATGCGTCTTCTGCCTTGCCGCCGTAGGACTCCGGATCTGACAGGGGGCCAATGACATCTTTGAAGTCCCAAAAAGTCCAGGGCCAGCCATGGGTCAATATGATTGGCGGGGCATCAGGGTGCTTGGCGGGTGCATGAAGGTAATGCAATTTTATGCCATCGACAGTCGCTTCATAGTGCTTCCAGCGATTCATCTCGACTTTCTGTTTGTTCCAATCCCATTCTTCTACCCAGTACTCGACCATGCCCTTTAGCCAGGATTGAGGGACGCCATACTGCCAGTCATCGCTGCCGATCACCGGGGGCCAGCGAGTCTGCTTTAACCTGGAGTTCAATTCGGCCAAAGATGCTTCTGACAAGTTTGCGCTGATTTGTTTTTGCATTTATCACTCCTTTAAGACGTCAGGTTAGTTCAAATGTTGGTCAAGGAAAACAGGGCTGTGTTATCTTTGCGAAATCGAAAAAAAGGATTGAAGTATGCAGGCGTTGAAAGGAAAAGTAGCAGTGGTGACGGGTGCCAGCAAAGGTATTGGCAAGGGGGTTGCGGAAGGTCTTGGTGAAGCGGGCTGCACAGTTTATCTCACGGGTAGAAGCACCAGCAGTGACTCACCGCCGGGGCCGCTCACGGTTGAGGCAACCGCCGCTTCTGTTGAAGCATACGGTGGCACAGCGATACCGGTAGTACTGGATCATAACAATGATGAAGAAGTGCGCGCCCTATTTGAGCGGGTTGAGCAGGAACAGGGAAGGCTAGATATCCTAGTTAACAATGTTTATCAGATCCCAAGCCCTCCGGCGATGGATAAAGGGTTTTGGGAGCACCCTATTTCCGTCTGGGATGATCAGTGCGGTGTAGGTCTGCGAGGATATTATGTAGCGTCTGTCCTTGGAGCGCCAATGATGGTCCGTCAGGGGAGTGGGCTTATTGTCAACATCTCATCGCGTGGAGGGCGGGAATACGTATTTAGTGCCAGTTATGGAGTCGGTAAGGCTGGTGTAGATCGGATGGTGCAGGATTTTGCGGTTGAACTTAAAGAGTATGGAGTGACCGCGATTTCGCTATCGCCGTCTAAAGTAAAGACGGAATTCATATTAGAGATGGTCGAGCAAGGAAAAATGCAACTGGACGCTGATGCGGCACAATCGGTACGATTTTCCGGGCGCACAATAGTAGCGTTAGCTACTGATCCTAACGTCTTGGAAAGAACTGGAGAAATCTACACCGTAACCGAAGTTGCCAACGCTTACGGCGTGATTGATCCTGATAAAGAGTAGCGGGATTAAAGACCCCGCAGCACTTTACAGTGCGACTACGTTCTCTGCCTGGGGTCCTTTTTGACCCTGGGTGATCGTAAACTCTACACTTTGACCTTCGGCCAGAGTTTTGAACCCATCGCCTGTGATAGCGCTGAAGTGAACAAATACGTCCGGGCCTGACTCCTGGGCGATAAAACCGAACCCCTTTGATTCGTTAAACCATTTTACGGTGCCAGTCGTTGTTGACATGATGTCTTCCTAATTTCTTTACAAGTTCGTGCTACTACGTAGCGATTAGCAGAAATGTATTACTAATACTTATGGAATCAGGAAGTAAAAACTTCTTAGCCGTACATAAATAAAAGAGGTACTTTCTCGCGATTAAGAGTATACGCAGCTTTTATGGCATGTCACAAGGCGCAATGGAAATGAATAATACCAATAATTCTGGAACATGCCCCTGTGAATCCGGCCTGGTTTATGCGAAATGTTGCAGCGAATTGCATTCGGGGCGTGAGGTTGCCGAAACTGCCCTGCAGCTAATGAGATCGAGGTATAGCGCTTTTGCGCTTGGAATCACTGATTATCTTGTCGAATCCTGGCATCCGGATATAAGGCCCGCCAACCTTACAATTGATAAAAGTCAGCGTTGGATTGGTCTAAAGATAAAGACCGTATCTCTCGGTGGGACTGGGGAAGAAGAAGGGTCAGTAGAATTTGTTGCTCGCTTCAAGGTGAAGGGTAAAGCCCACCGCCTTCATGAGAACAGCCGTTTCCAAAGGGTAGGGGGGCGATGGTATTACCTTGGTGGTGAGCGACCGGGTTAGTCGACCGCGACAAATTCCATAGAGATAGAATTAACACAGTGGCGTGTATTCTTAGCTGTTAGCCCCTCACCTTCGAACACATGCCCGAGATGGCCGTCGCATTCGGCGCAAAGGATCTCGACACGATAACCGTCGGCGTCGACCTCCCTCTTAACCGCGCCTTCAATCTCATCGTCGAAGGCCGGCCAGCCGCAATTCGAGTGAAATTTGTGTTCCGAGCGATACAGAGGCGTATTGCACTGTTTGCAAGCGTAGTGGCCGCCGACTTCAAAGTGATCAGTCAGTGGGCCAGTAAACGGCATCTCAGTACCTTTATGTAGTAGAACTTGCTGTTCTTCAGGGGTGAGGTCTTTGTAGTCGGACATAGAGATCGTTTAATAGTGATGTGTAGATGGGTTTTACCAGTGTTGGATGAGCAACTGCAAGTTGAAAATGGATTGTGCTAGTCTCTGTCCCGCTAAATTCAAGGAAAGAGTCATGTACCAAAAACTGATAACTGTAGCACTATTATTGCTGGCGGGTTGTTCCGAAACACAAGAAGAGTCGCAGTCACAGGTCGCTCAAGGGCAGCAGGATGGTCAAGAGTATTTGTATATTAACGCGCAAAAATCTGGCGTGAAGGTGATGCCATCAGGGCTACAGTTTGAAATAATTGAGTCCGGTGAAGGTCGGTCGCCTTTGGCAACCTCAAATGTTGTAACGCACTATCATGGCACCTTCATTAATGGCGAGGTGTTTGATAGTTCCGTGGATAGAGGTACGCCTGCTGAATTTCCAGTGAACGGCGTCATCAAGGGCTGGACCGAAGCTTTGCAAATGATGAAGGAAGGAGACAAATGGCGATTAGTTCTGCCTCCCGAAATCGCTTACGGTGAAAGGGGCGCTGCGGGTGGGCTGATTGCGCCTAATACTGTGCTGGTGTTTGAAGTAGAACTCATTGAGGTGAAGGGCTAAACACGTATGGGCACGCTAGAAGACTTCAGGACTGAAACCAGAATCTGGCTTGAGCAAAATTGTCCGGATGGGGCAAAAGGTGCTGGGCAGACTCCCCTAGGAAGTAAATCCATCGAACTGGAGCCGGATGTTCGAACTTGGCTGGATCGCATGGCTAAAAAAGGCTGGACGGTGCCCACTTGGCCTGTCGAGTATGGTGGCGCTGCCTTAAATAATGATGAATATAAGATTCTCATTGAAGAACTCAAACGGGTTGGTGCTCGAACGCCCCTTACTGGTCGGGGTGTTAATTACATCGGGCCGACCATCCTCGAATTTGGAACAAATGAGCAAAAGGCGAGATGGCTGCCAATTTGTGCACGGGGAGATGGCGCTTGGGCGATGGGTTATTCAGAGCCAGGTGCCGGTTCAGATCTAGCCAGCCTGGCTACCAAAGCAGTGAAAGAAGGCGACAACTACATCATTAATGGCAGAAAGACTTGGACTAGTGATGCCGTTGACTGTGACTATATCTTTGTTCTTGTGCGCACGTCGCCGGACAAACCTAAACATGAAGGTATCAGTTTGGTGTTAGTGGACATGCACCAGCAAGGCGTCACTGTAAATCCGATAGCCTTGATTTCCGGTGCGTCTCCTTTCTGTGAAACGCTGTTTGAAGATGCCATTGTGCCAGTCACTGACCTCATTGGTGGCGTGGATCGTGGCTGGACTGTTGGCAAGCGGCTATTGCAGTTTGAGCGATCGACTCATGCAGGTATCAATATTTCCGGCTCGCAGGGTGGCAGAACAGAAGAAAGTCAGCTGCCAGAACTAGTGGCGCATTATTCCGGGAAAGTCGATGGGCGAATCGCGGATGCGTCCATAAGAACCTGGCTCACTCAGCATGAGATGAACACTCATGCGCAACAAATTACTCAGCGTCGTGCGATTGCGGAATTACAAAGCAGGGCGCCAGGATTTACTTCCTCTGCAGTCAAGCTAACCAATGCATTGAATATCCAAGATGGTGATGAACTGTTAATGACGGCTATGGGGAATAGTGCTTATCATTGGGATACTGATAGCGGAGCTTCAGAAGGTGAAGTCGCTGCAGTCAAGAAATGGCTCTACCAGAAGTCGCTGACCATTGCGGGTGGTACCAAGGAAGTTCAGCTGAATATCATTGCCAAACGGGTTCTTGGTTTACCTGACTAAGGTCGTATTTATTTGGATTCGCCCGGTTATTTCTTTTATGCCTATTACTTAATAAAAAATAAGGAGCGCTCATGGATCTGGAACTAGTGAATGTGCCTTTGTATACGGGGTTAACCGCAGCTTTACTAACAATAATACAAGTAGGGCTGATGTTCTTGGTGATTAAGATGCGTGGAGACACGGGGGTGTTTATTGGCAGCGGCGGTAACCACGCTCTTGAACAGAGAATCCGAGCTCACGGTAATTTCATTGAAAATGTTCCCGCTTTTTTAGTTTGCCTGATGCTGATCGAGCTGATGGTTGGAAGCACTATCTTGGTGGTCGTGCTTGGTGGGGTTGTCCTGATAGCGCGTTTTGCGCACACCATTGCCCTAAGCGCAAATTCAGGCGTCACCGCCGGTCGTTTAGTGGGAACCGTTGGGAACGGCGATCCCCATGCTGGTAGCCTCAGGTTATCTCGTTTATCAAGTAGTCGGTGAGCTCTGAGAAGCTACAATGACGATAACACTAAGGTTTTAGCGGGATGAGAGTTTCACTTATCGTCCTCGCTACTCTTATTTTGTCAATTGTCGGGTATGGCGTTTACGTGACGCAGATCGGAAACCCCTGGGTGGTCGCGGACCTTAAACAAAACCCGATGGGTAAACGTGCCGAGCGCACAATGCTCTTGATGTTTTCTCAGGGCAAGACGATTCCTGTTAACTACCTGCGTGAGGGTAGCCTGGTTTATGCGGGCGCCGATGGTTGGTGGTGGAGAGAGTTTGAGGGAGAAGGTGCTGCAGTTACCTTGCTGGTTCGAGGAGAGGCTTTAAAAGGGCACGCAACTGTTTTCCTTGAAGACCAGGAATTTATTGATAACGTATTTTCCAAGCTAAGACCAACAGTCCCAGTGTGGTTGCCTGATTGGGCGAATGGAAAGCTCGTTATTATCGACCTCAAGCACGCTGAGAGCTAATATTGTAAACCTCGTAATTGATCCTGCTTGCAACCTGTGCAGTTAGTTCATACGAGTACAGCCGTGCCTTGTGATCGAAGATCGAGGATACAATGATCAGCTCATCGGCTTCAGTCTCTTTAAGAAACTTCTTAATTTGGTCCTCGATAATGTCTGCATTCCCGACCGCAGCACATCGCGCCATTTGATGCAACATTTGCTTTTCTGGTGCCGACAGGGTCGCCTCAAAATCAGCAATGGGTGGGGGTAACTTACCAGCCGTACCTTTCCTCATGTTAACGAAAGATTGCAATGAGGAAGATCGGAGTAGATCGGCTTCTTCTGGGCTGTCTGCGGCACAAACATTATAGCCGAGCATGACATGTGGTTTCTCAAGTTGTTCTGACGGTTGAAAGTTTTCTCGGTATATGTCCGTCGCCTGATCCATTGCTGCGGGCGCGAAATGGGAGGCAAATGCAAAAGGTAAGCCTAGCATTGCCGCAAGTTGGGCGCCGAAAAGACTCGAGCCCAGTATCCACAGCGGCACATTGGTGCCAGCCCCTGGAGTTGCGACGACTCTTTGGGCTGCTTCTGGCGCTTTTAGAAAGTGCTGAAGTTCCGTGACATCTCTGGGGAAGTCTCCAATGTCCTGGGAAAGGGAACGCCGGAGAGCCTGCATGGTCAGCTGATCGGTACCCGGAGCGCGTCCAAGCCCAAGGTCAATCCGGCCCGGATAAAGTGACGCTAGGGTACCGAATTGTTCCGCAATCATCAGTGGTGAGTGATTGGGTAACATGATTCCGCCGGCGCCAATACGAATCGTTGACGTGCCGCCAGCAATGTATCCCATCACGACAGAAGTGGCTGCCGAGGCGATACCCGCAAAGTTGTGGTGCTCCGCGACCCAGTAACGGTTGAATCCCCATTTCTCGGCATGTTGGGCCAGGTCAAGCGCGTTATGGAGTGCTTCTGTAGGATTACTACCTTCGCAGACAGGAGCAAGATCTAGAACAGAAAAAAGCGTCATATTTTGGCCGACTGAATGAAAGCGATTTATTCTAAACTTACGCTAGGGCTGTGTCTTGTACATATCACTACCGGTCTATATGGTCGCTCTAGTGACAAGCGACCTTTAAAGGAAACACCGATGGCTCAGACCACACCCACGCTGGCGCGAAGTACTATCTACGCCCATGGAGCTCTTGGTTTGCCACTAGCAGTCATTGGATACCCTATGGCTATCTGGATTCCTGCACATTACGCGGGAAGCCTAGGTATCGGCTTGGCCACAGTAGGGACTATCCTTATGTTGGCGCGATTGACGGATGTTCTTACCGATCCGATTATGGGTGAGATTTCCGATCGCTGGGTAACACCGTTTGGTCGTCGTAGACCATGGTTACTGGTGGGTATGCCGATCATGATCTTCGGCGTCTATAAGCTTTTCATGCCACCGGATGAAGGTGTGAGCCTTTACTATTTTTTGGGTTACCTGACCTTATTTTTCCTTGGAGCTACGATTATTGCTCTCCCTCATCGCGCTTGGGGTGCAGAGCTGTCTGTCGACTATCACCAGCGCTCTCGGGTCACAGCTGCCCGAGAATTTTACGTGCTACTTGGTTTATTGCTGGCGGCCACGGTACCGATGGCGGTAGAAATCCTTGCGGATGGCGGTGGTTCCGTTAAGTCGGTTTTTAGCATCATTTTTAATGACGCCAAAGGCGCTTTTACCGGCGAACTCATGGAAAAAGAGGTGGTCGATCGAAAGACATTGTCCGGGCCAGTTTTAATAGGATTAGCTTATACCGTTATTATTCTTCTTCCGGTTTGTATTTTCGTGGTTCTAGCTGTGGTTAAGGAACCGCCAACTGCGGGTAAGCGAAATGTGGTCCCAATAAGAGAGGGGCTTAGATACCTCTGGAAGAATGGCCCGATGCGCAGAGTTTTGATTATCGTCTTGATGGTGACATTTGGTGAAGCATTTAGAAACGCAGTGTCACTCTTCTTCATTCGCGATATTGTCGGCGTTCCAACAATAGGAGCCGCCTACTTCTTCTATTTCGCCGCCGGCCTTGGGGCAATTCCGTTTTGGTTATGGTTGGGTAGAAAGATCGGCAAGCATTACGCTTTCATGTCGACGTTGTTACTTGTGGCAACAGTGAGCGCTGCGAACCTGTTTCTTTCCTATGGCGACTATCTACCATTTTTTCTGCTGTTTATTGTGAAAGGTTTTTGTTTTGGCGGTCTGCAATTCCTGCCCATTGCGATGCTGGCCGACGTGATCGATGTTGATACGGCGAGGTCAGGTGGGCAGAGAGCAGGGACTTACTTCTCGATTCTGGGTCTGACTGACAAGCTGGCAGTAGCGTTTGGAACGGGCTTTTCGCTCAATCTTGTAGGACTCCTCGGGTTTGATGCTGCTGGTGGTCTTGCGGGCAGTACCGAGGTCGGAGTGCTCGCGTTACGACTAGTTTATTGTTGTGGGCCTATTTTCTTTTACGGCGTTGCCATGGCGTTTATTTGGGGATATCCGCTGACGCCGGCACGGCACCAGAGGCTGAGATTGCGCATCGAACGTAAAGCTGCTCGAATAGCGCAATTAAGACAATAGACTCGGAATCACCCCATGTTCAGGCCGCGGTTACTGATTGCCACTCTCATGTTGACTGCCTGCGAGTTTGGGATTCAAGTCGATCATCAATCAGGCGTTGCGTCAGAGGCTCCTCGTTCTCCTGACTTGAGCATTGAGTGGTTTGAGGGCTCGATTGCAGCAGCGTTTGAGTCAGCAAAGAGCGAAGCCAAACCACTTTTCTTGTATTGGGGTGCGGTGTGGTGTCCGCCTTGTCAGGAAATTAAATACACGGTGTTCAAGTCACAGGAATTCATCCAGCTGACACGACTCTTTGTGCCCGTTTATCTTGACGGTGACAGCGATGAGGCACAGGCCTGGGGTGAAAAGCTCGATGTGATGGGTTATCCGACAATGATTGTTTTCAACCCAGCGGGCGGTGAAATCACTCGCATCCCCGGTGGGATAGATATTTCACGGTACAATACAGTGCTTGAGCTCAGCCTTAACCAGATGAGATCGACCGCCGATTTGGTGCAGATTGCGCTGGAGGATTCAACGCGACTATCACCTGACGAGTTTTACCAATTGGCTTATTACTCCTGGTTTCAGGATACCTCTGCGGTACCTGAGGGCGTGGACAAGGCCGGTCTGTTTCTTGGCCTGTCGACGAGCGCTCCTGAAGGGGAGCTGAGCAATCGCTTTTATATGAGCTATCTGCTTGCTCTTACGGGGAAAGATGACATCGAGGGAGCTGACCAGGATCATCTGAGCGCCGACCTCTCCGTTGCCAAGCGATTGGAGAAAATTCTGTCCTCAAGTTCCCTGACCCTAGCTTCGTGGGATTCGCTCGCCTATTCCATGGAAGAGATCCTTGCTTTGGAAGTCATCGATGAAGCTCACAAGGCCGAGCTTGCTGTGCTATGGGTAAACAGTGTTTTTGATCTCCGGTTTGATGGATCCTTGTCCAAATCTGAGAAGCTGGCAGGTTGGGTGCCTAAGCTTCAGCTTGCTACCAGCGGTCATCGACCGCTTGCGAAGGATTTGCAAAAATTGTTGAGAGGCGAGCTGAAGTCAGTCGATGAAGCGACGCCTGATAGTTTTGAGCGGCAAAGTGTAATTAACCAAATAAGCCGTATCTATCGGGAAGCCGGCCTAGTTAATGATGCAAAAGACCTTTTGCTGGCGGAGCTGGAAAAATCCGCGTCGCCTTATTACTTTATGAGTGTTCTAGGTTCGCTAGCAGAAAAAGATGACAACTTCGATGAAGCCTTGGGTTGGAGAAAAAGAGCTTACGATGACTCGGTTGGCGTCGCCACAAGGTTCCAGTGGGGAGCGAATTACGTTCTAGCTATGACACGCATGACGCCTGAAGATCACCAGGCAATAGCAGTTCGGGCCAACGCACTCTTATCTGAGTTTCATACGTCAGGTGCGCTATTTACGGGACGAAATTTCCGTACCCTAAAACGGCTGAACGAAAATTTACGATCCTGGAGGGCGGAACAGAAGCCGGAGACGCTGGCATTCGAGCCGGAAGTAAAAAAATTATGCGATGACCAAAAAGAAGCAAGCCTGCAACAACAGAACTGTCGATCGCTGTTTGTCGAAGACCATTCACCAGAAGCCAAAATGGCACGGGCATCCTGAGTCACGTATGAAGACCCTTAATAACAAACAGTACCTTAAGATGCGTGAAGGAGCCTATGTAACCGCCGCTGATGAGTATGGTGATAAGGTTCTGCTGCTTCGCGATGGCACCTATCTAAAATTGTTTCGTGTTAAACGACTCTTTACATCCGCTCGGTTATTTCCATATTGGCGTAGATTCGAGAAGAACTCTGAGGCACTGCACTCACTTGATGTTCCTACTCTTAATGTCATCGAGTCAATTCGGCTGCCAGAGATTGACAGAACAGCAGTGCATTATGAGCCCTTGCCCGGAAAAATCTTGCGGGAGGTTCCAGATTTTGATTCCAAGCTTGTGACCATGCTTGGTGCCTTTATCAAAGGTTTACACGACAAAGGTGTCTACCTTCGGTCCATGCACCTAGGCAATGTCGTGCTAACGCCTGAAGGCGAGCTTGGTTTAATCGATATTGCAGACATGAAGGTTTATCGGGGCTCGCTTCGTAAGGGGTTACGGCTTAGAAACCTCTACCATCTTTGGCGATATGAACAGGACAGGCGAGCCATCTCCCCTCACCAGAAAGCGTTCGTTAGCTCATTCGATGCCGACTACCGGGAGGAAGCGGCTAGGATGTTCGAGCCAGAATAAAGTTTGTTCTCTCTCCTTGTCGTCTTTTGTGATGCTTTGTTGTGCAATATAGAACTGTAGTCATGCAGAAATCTCTTTGGGCAAGGAAACTGATGTTCAAGACTTATGAATTCTTTCAGTACGCTTACCTTGTTAATAATGTCCAAAAATTCTGTGCCGGTTGATATGCAGCGTTTAGGGCTGGCCTATTTATTGTCACGGATCATCATCAGGCAAACATGTTTGTCTGCCGCCGAACATCATTCCAACAGTTTGAGAACTGGAAACACGCCCATATAACAATGGAGGAAAGTGACGGCCCAACTCTGGAAAGGTCGTCGATTAAATGATGAATAGATTAGATGAGAAAGTAGCCGTTGTAACAGGTGGCGCCAGTGGGATGGGGCTTTCAACCGTGGTGCGTTTCCTGGAGGAAGGCGCTGCAGTCGTGATTGCAGACTTTAACGAAACTACTGGGACTGCGGCCGTCGAGAAAGCGATCAGCCTGGGGTACGAAAGAAGAGTGAGCTTTATCAAGACTGACGTTGCTTCAGAAGCCGATATTGTCGCTATGCTGGATGACGCCGTGAATCGATTTGGTCGTCTAGATGTGTTGTTCAACAACGCTGGCGTTGGGGGAGCGATCGGGCCATTGACTGAAACCACAACCGAAGACTGGGACTACACTTTTGATGTGCTGGCCAAAGGAGTATTTCTTGGGCTCAAACATGGCGCGCGTCACATGCAGGCTCAAGGGCACGGCGGCTCGATTATCAATACGGCCTCTATCGCAGGCCTGAGTGGCGACGCGGGTCCGCTGGTATACTCAGCAGCGAAAGCAGCGGTGATAAGTATGTCGAAAGCCGCGGCGGTAGAGCTTGCCCAATACAGGATCAGGGTTAACGCTATCTGCCCAGGATTTATTGCAACACCACTGGCCGATGGCGGCAAGCCGGAAGCTATCAGGAAGTCTTTTGCAAAGTCCCAGCCGTGGCCAGACTATGGCAGGGGTGAGCATATTGCCGGAGCAGCATTGTTTTTGGCATCAAGTGATGCTGAATTTGTCACAGGTGAGTCTCTAGTGGTTGACGGCGGTTTAACCGCCGCGGGTCCGGAGCTCAGTCGAAAATTCCCAAAAATATCTGCGAGCAACTCCAATTTTTCAGGCGTTACCAAAGGGTCAACAGGTGAGCCCTCTGAGATTAGGCGGTTGGATACGTAAGTCGTTTTTTTCGCTTCGTAAGCTAAGGGTCTGCGTTAATAAAAATCATTCGGACATTGCCGAGTAAAGGTCAGGGTGCCTGGCGAATTCTATTATCGGGAGTGTAGAGCCCTTCGCGATAAAGCACTCCCGGCAGCGAGGCCCAAATCAAAGCCTTTCGGGCTAAAGCCTGCTGCAGTGTTGTTGGGGTCAGCGTCTTGTTCGCATACTGGTACTGTTCTGCTGCTCGGCCTGGCTGGTGGATGATCACGTCATCACCTTCCATGTAGGCGTGATTCTTGCCGAATTGCATGACGGCACGACCGGGCTGGTCAGGTGAAATTGATAGAAAATCGTGACCTACAAAGGGTGCCGTGCCTGAAACGTTGGCCAGGGATAGTAGTGTTGGCAGAAGATCGATATGGCTGGTGACCTTGTCAAAGTGACGGGGAGTTAGCCCGTCAGCAATAATTAGGCCTGGTATGTGATAGCTCTCGATCGGGACGAGTGACCTGCCGCGGGGGCGTTCATCGTGATCCGCGACAATTAGGAAGATGGAGTCCTTCCAGTATTTCGATTGGCTGGCCTTCTTCAGATACTGGCCGAGTGCATAGTCGGCGTACTTCACACCGTTGTGCTTGGTGTTTTTCTTTTCGTCAACAAGTTTAATCTTGCCATCTGGAAACTCGTATGGGCTGTGAAAAGATGAAGTGAAAATCAGCGTAAAGAAGGGGTCCTGTTCTTCCAACATTATCGAGTGGGCTCGATTAAAGAGGTCTTCGTCAGAAACACCCCAGGTTCCCTTGAATTCAAAGTTTTCGTAATCGTTAATGTCGACAGTCGTGTCGAAGCCATTCGACAAAAAGAAACCTTTCATATTGTCGAAATGTCCCTCGCCGCCATAGATAAAGTGGTTGCGATAACCCAGATCTGAAAGAGTGTGCGCCATCGTATAGAAGTTTCCTTGGGACTTTCCTAGCTTAAGAACGCTGCGTGAGCTGGACGGTGGGAAGCCGCTAACGATAGCCTCAAGACCGCGTGCGGATCGAATTCCCGTTGCGTACAGGTTGGTCAACCACAGTCCTTTACTACTCCATGCATCTAAATTAGGAGTCAGCGGAAGTCCACCTAGGCTGCCTACGAAACGTGCTCCAAGACTTTCTTCCACGATGATGACAATATTTTTGGGGGCGCTTGGTTTAGAGTTATCGCCGAATCTATGATGGGTGCTTTGCTGGTTGAGGTAATGGTCTACTGGAACGGCGCTGATGTTCTGGAAGGAGCGGATCACTTCTGCTGACTCTATTTCTGGCAGGCCGCTGTCACCTGAGTCTTCATGCCGAAGGCTATAAATGGAATACAACAGGGAATATGTGCTGTTGAGGAATAGTTCGTTTACTAGCTGGTCTTTAGATTCTGCAAATGTCGATGGGTTCACAGGACGATGTCCCAAGGTAGATCGAGCTCCAAGCGACAACATGAGTAACATCGGAACAAGGACAAAGAATCGATAAGACGGTGGGAAATTAAATCTGTGTCTGTCAAATCTGAGCTTTTTCAAGATTAACAGGGCGATGATGGCAGGAAGCCCAAGACCGATAATCGCTGTTGGCAGATAGGCGCCGTAAACGAGTGAGCTGACCTCCTGAGGGTGGTCCAGATACTCAAAGAAAATCCTGCCCGGTCGGGTCTCGAAAAACCCCATATAGGCAGGGGTGACCAGTTCCATAAAAACGATAATGTATGACCAGGCTGCACACCATAGTAGTACCAAACGCCTGAATAACATGGAGCACAACAGGCTTTTAGGTAATATGATCAGGGCGAATATTGGCAAAAGCATGATCTGTGAAACAAGGACAATATCCATGCGGAAGCCGCTAACGAACAAGTGAACAAGATCTCCGCTATTCATGACGCGGTCCGATTGCCACATCATAAGCCCCGTACGGAAAAGGCTAAGAAATATCAGAATTGATATCGCCAACCAGGCTAGCTGTGCGATTGGTCGTATGAGTGAGTCTAATTTAATCAATGATAATTCCTGCGCGCGAATTTAGTGTTGTTGCTACTGCAGCAATGGGCGATTCAGTCGCGCCGGAATTGGACTGGTTATTGATCCGACGATAAACGCTTCACCTTTTCCTTTAATTTGTTACCTTGCGTTCTTGGGGGTTGGAGCCGCTTTTATACAGCAATTTCGTTTTACAGTCGCTGCAACAATTTCAGCTAGTCAGATCAATAAAAGATGGCCTGCTAGGACTCGCATTCAAGGTCAGTTCATTTTAAATTGTGTAGAATGGGCCACGCGAAACTTAATGAGACACAAAGGAATGAAAATGAGAGCGCTGCTACTCCTGTTATTGATAACTTTTCATTCTTTTAGTTTTGCGGACAAATATGACGGAACCATGGATGTGTTTGAGTCCTCACAAGATCTTAAACCCTACTTCGACAATGCCTATGGCTACGCGGTATTTCCCAATGTTGGTCGAGGCGGTATCGTTGTTGGAGGCTCCTACGGAAAGGGCCAGATCTATGAGAAAGGCCAGTTAGCTGGCTATGTTTCCTTGGCGAAGGTAAGTATTGGCTTCCAGTTGGGTGCACAGGTCTTTAGTGAGATTGTTTTCCTCCAGGACAAGCGGGCATTCGACGAATTTATTAGTAATCGGTTCGAGTTTGATGCTTCTGCGTCGGCAGTTGTTATTGTGCTGGGTGCCCAGGCGATGGCTGGAACCGCAGGCTCATCGGCCAGCGCAGGGTTAGGACCTGTATCAACCAACCAGGTTGAATATGGATACAATAAAGGGATGGCAGTATTCCTTCATTCACTGGGCGGCCTGATGTACGAAGCGTCAATTGGCGGTCAAAAATTTAAGTACACAGCATTAGAAAATGATGTCCAAGCTGAGGTGCTTTAAGCCCCTGATTTAGTGAGTTGGCGCCGAGAGTAGCGTTGAGCAGGCAACTCTATTTGATGAGGCCCTCCCAGAAAATGTGCAGGGTGAGCAATGTCGTTTGCTGAGACCGGCGGAAGGCATGGAATTTGCTGGTATAAACAAGCGTTGGCCAAAGCTTAGTTTTGATATAGAGGCAGTGCTAGGGTCCCTTTGGATTTCTTATTCATGTGCTGAGGCGCTGAACCTGCCCTCCCGCAACATGAATCTGATCGTTGATAATGCTGTTGGGCTAATCGGACGATATCAACGGAATGGCTGACCCCGCGGCGCGCCTGGCAACGAAGATGCGCTAGTTCTACCGGTTTTAAAATGCTGGGTGAACCTGATCGATCTAGAAGAAACTTGGCCAGACAGGTGGTGTATCAGAAAAGGCTTGGCGAGTTTTCCTTCGAACTCCAGGAGTTTCAGTAAGACGGGAACCAAATATTTTCTTGATTGTTATTCTCTGGTGCTGGCTAGCCTCGCGTCTCGCCGCCAAGGGCGGAGAACAACTCTGGTAGAAAACGCGAAAGCTCCAAGGTCATGTTAACGAAGGCCGCATCTAATTCAGCAATGGGGTCAATGTCTTCTTCTACCGAATCGTCACTGGATAGCACTTTGATTTGTCGCAGGATGAGGTCCTTGTCAATGCTAACTTTCAGGTCTCCGTGCCAGATAACGGCAAGCTTTGAGCAGATTTTCCCGGCATCTAGGTGCGCACGAATTTCCCCGGTGTTTAGATCTTGGCGGCGACAGCTTACGGCGCTGTTGTCTTCAGGGTCGATAAGGTCGCACTGGTCCCCCAGTGAGAAATTGTCGGGTAGTCTCCCGGATCGTAACCAGTGCGTATAAGAATCTGTTGGTTTGGACTTTACCTGGGGAGGCACAACTTTCAGGCTCCCGAGTGTTTCTCTTAAGCAGTTAAGGAACATTTCTGCTTCTGGAGAAGATGCGGTATCAACTACCAACAGGTCATCGGTTGTGCTGATGTAGCCGAATATCTGTTTCGATTTAGGCAGGGCGCGAGGCAACAGTTCTGCAAGAGCATCTTCCTTCAATCGCTGCTTCTCTTTCGCTCGAATGGGTCTGGACTCCATCGACTCGAGTCTTTCTATTTTTTCGTTCAGGATGTCTGCGAGTGCGCTGCTTGGCACGATTTTGTCTTCTCTTTTTGCGCAAAGCAAAAAGCACCCTGAGACTTCATGAACAAAGTCTCCTTGATCGACAGGTGGAATCCAGCCAAATGAGGAGGGGCGGATGCCACTGCACGGGGTAAAGGCTCTTTCTTCGAGGAAATCGTTCAGTTGTTCGCCGGTGATGTCGAGGGATTGGGTCAATCGATAGATATGGGCGTTCTTAAAAATCATAATCAGTTCTTATTGCCTGGTTGTTCTTTACCCTGTTGCTATATTTTCGCCGGGGCGTGAGAAAGTTAGTCTACACCATGGTGTGTCCTAATAAGGCTCCTGTTTATAAAGAGCCCTGCTATAATTGTCATTTTAGTTGGCTAGCTAGATGTTGCAGGTTTTAAAGGCAGGATGTGAGAGAGACGGAAGACTGTTATTTGAAGATCTTTCTTTCACTCTGGCCCCGGGTGAGCTGCTTCAGGTTGTTGGTGGTAACGGTAGTGGCAAAAGTACGTTACTCAGAGTTCTTCTGGGACTATATACGGACTGCCATGGCGACATAGAGTGGGCCGTGGACAAAGCACCGCTTTACCTGGGTCACCGACTTGGAATCAAACAATCCCTGACAGTGATTGAGAACCTGCGATGGTTCGGAGTCCTGCGTGAAGAGCCGGTGAAGGAGTTTCGAATTGATGAAGCTGTCTATAAACTCGGTTTAGCCGGCTTTGAGGACACATTGTGCGCGTACTTGTCTGAGGGACAGCGCAAGCGCGTTGCCCTGGGACAGTTCCTTATTATGGATAATCCCTGCTGGGTAATGGACGAACCTTTTAGTGCTATTGATGCCGATGGTTTGTCTTTTCTAATGGCTATGTTGCAGGAACATTTGGACACTAACGGCGGCATCATTATTTCAACTCATCAGTCAATCACGATAGACCGTCCTATTAACACTCTGGCTTTGCAATGAATCTGTTTTTCGCGTCAGTTCAAAGGGATCTGTTGGTTCATTTTCGACATCCATCGGAGGTGTTGAATCCGTTAGTTTTTTTTATCGTTGTAATCAGTCTTTTCCCGCTTGGCATTGGCCCAGAACCAGGACAGTTAAAGGAAATTGCGCCGGGTATCGTTTGGGTGGCGGCTTTACTGGCAACTTTGATGTCGATGGATTCGATGTTCCGTTCTGATTTTGAGGACGGTTCTCTTGAACAGGTTGTACTATCTGAACAATCAACCTTTACCTTCGTGTTGGCAAAGTTTGTTTCGCACTGGTTATTATCGGGTCTGCCGCTGGTTTTGCTAATGCCACTTGCTGCGCTCCTCTTATTCTTAGACGAAGCGGGAGTCTGGGCTCTTACGCTTTCACTTTTGCTAGTATCTCCCACACTTAGCCTGCTGGGTGGAATTGGTGCGGCGCTGACTGTCGGTCTTCCCCGCGGCGGATTGCTGGTGACAATTTTGGTGATGCCTCTTTACATGCCGGTTCTGGTTTTTGCGACGGCGATGGTTCATGCCGCAGAAGCTGGCAGCGACACCATAGGTTATGTCTACTGGCTACTGGCGATTTTGTTTGGTTCGTTGTGCTTAGCACCAATCGCAACTGCAGCCGCCTTAAATTTGGCGACCGACCAGTAAGCTATCTGTTAGAATTAGGGCCGTAAGAGTTCCCCATCACTATTGGTTAATAATCTAGAAATGATCCCCCATGTTTAACTGGCTTCACAGGCTTGGTTCGTCAAAGATATTTTTCGAGATATCGGGACGCTGGCAGGTCCCGTTATTGTCTCTGTCGTTGCTTCTGTTGACGGGCGGTTCCGTTTGGGCGTTGCTTTTTGTGCCTCCGGATTATCAGCAAGGCAATAGTGTCCGGATTATGTACATACATGTGCCGGCGGCAATTCTGGCACAATCTGGTTATGTAATGATGGCCGGAGCAGCTGCGATATTTCTGGTATGGAGAATCAAGCTTGCCGATATTGCAGTTAAGTGTATCGCTCCAGTTGGTGCGTCCATCACTTTTCTGGCTTTGGTGACGGGAGCCATTTGGGGGAAACCGACGTGGGGCGCTTGGTGGGTGTGGGACGCAAGGCTGACATCCACGTTAGTGTTATTTTTTCTCTATGTAGGTGTAATCGCGCTTCGCTCGGCGATGGAACGACAAGCCAGTGCCGGTAGAGCCTGTGCGATTTTAGCGCTTGTCGGAGTTGTTAACCTTCCCGTGATCAAATTTTCCGTGGAATGGTGGTATACCCTGCACCAGCCAGCCAGTTTCTCGCTTATGGAAAAACCGGCGATGCCAGTGGAAATGTGGTTGCCACTGTTAGTAATGGTGTTTGCTTTTTACCTTTTTTTCTTCGCGATATTGATCCTGAGAATCAGGAACGAGATTTTGGTTAGGGAAAAAAATGCCGATTGGGTTAAACGATGGTTGGAGGTGCGGTGAGATTCGAAAGTTTATCCGCTTTTTTCCATATGGACGGGCACGGGGTCTATATCTGGTTGGCCTATGGGTTAACCATGGTTATCCTAGCTGCGAACATTTGGTGGCCAATGATGGTACGTAGAAAAGTCATTCGAGCTGGGAAACTCGCGATGTTAAAAGTTATAAATAGTCAAAAGCTGGAGAAAAAGTCATGAAGTTCGGCCGCATGAAAAGCCATCGTCGTAATCGGCTATTGATCATCGTTTTTATTGTCTTTGCGGCAGGCGGTGCGACTTCCTTCACTCTGTTTGCACTCAGTGAAAATATTAACCTTTTTTACTCGCCGGAACAGATTGCGAAAGGCGAAGCGCCAGTTGGGAAGACTATTCGAGCTGGAGGGATGGTGCTGGACGGTAGTGTGATCCGCTCGGGAACAGGACTTGGCGTGAGTTTTGTCGTCAGTGACTTGAAGTCTGCGCAAGTGGAAGTCGAGTTCGAAGGAATTCTGCCGGACATGTTCCGCGAAGGACAAGGCGTCATTGCGCTTGGGCAATTAACTGATAAAGGTGTATTTGTGGCTGAAGAAGTTCTGGCAAAACATGATGAAAACTATATGCCGCCAGAGATTGCGGAGGCACTGAAGGGCGCCAACCAACCAAGTTCGAAGACTTGGGACAAGGCCAGTTACGAATGATTCCAGAATTTGGTCATTTCTCACTAATCATTGCTCTTGGATTAAGTTTGGCGCTCGCGTTCCTGCCTGCCTTGGGTGTCTACCGTCGTGATGCTCTGCTTATGCAAACGGGTCCGTCAATAGCTACTGGCTTGTTCGTCTTGTTGGCCTTCAGCTTCAGTTGCCTGGTGTATTCGTTTATCCAAGATGATTTCTCGGTTGCGTACGTCGCCAATAATTCAAATAGTGCATTACCACTGCAGTACAAGATCTCTGCTGTATGGGGTGCTCACGAAGGTTCGTTTCTATTATGGACGTTAATAGCGTCTGGCTGGACGCTAGCAGTGGCGGCATTCAGTCGAGGGTTGACCTATGATATGAAGGCAAGAGTCCTGTCGGTGCTGGGTATACTCTGCGCCGGTTTTGCCAGCTTCTTGCTGTTTACGTCCAATCCATTTGATCGGAATTTGCCATTTTCTCCTGCAGACGGTGCGGATTTAAACCCGTTGTTACAGGACTTCGGGTTAATCGTTCACCCGCCGATGTTGTACATGGGTTATGTCGGGTTTGCTGTGCCCTTCGCGCTGGCGATTGCGACGCTGACGACCGGCCGTCTTGATGCGGCTTGGGCCAGATGGTCTAGGCCTTGGACCAATGCAGCCTGGGCGTTCCTAACAGTGGGCATAACGCTGGGGAGCTGGTGGGCTTATTACGAGCTTGGTTGGGGAGGCTGGTGGTTCTGGGATGCGGTCGAGAACGCGTCATTTATGCCGTGGCTAATGGGTACTGCTCTCATTCATTCGTTGGCCGCTAGTGAGAAACGGGGTGTTTTTAAAGGCTGGACCGTGCTGCTAGCTATATCGACATTTTCCTTGAGTTTGCTCGGCGCTTTTCTGGTTCGTTCAGGCGTGTTGACCTCGGTACATGCTTTTGCGGTTGATCCAACTCGCGGGCTCTTCATTCTTGTTTTCTTGATACTGGTTATTGGTGGTTCGCTTACTCTGTATGCATGGAAAGCGTCGGGTATAAAAAGTGAAGCCCAGTTCGAATGGAATTCTCGCGAGGCGATGCTGTTAATTAATAACCTTTTATTAGTGGTAGCAACGGCATCGGTACTTTTAGGAACGTTGTATCCGTTGTTGTACGAAGTCGTCACGGATGGGAAAAAGATTTCAGTAGGCCCCCCATATTTTAATAGCGTATTCGTGCCGGTCGTGTGTCTGCTGTTTGTCGCTATGGCGGTCGGTCCTTTTTCCCGCTGGCGCAGGACGTCGAGTGAGGTCTTGTTCCGACAGCACTTGCCTGTTTTATTGGCAACACCAGTGGCTATTTCGCTCGGGACCTACTTCTTTTCAACGGATATAGATTTCATTGCGGTTGGAGTTGAGACGTTAGCAGTCTGGATTCTGATTTTGCTCGCCCGACATCGGTGGCAGGCTGGGTTGATTAGTTCGGCTTCACAGCTTGGTATGACTCTGGCGCATGCTGGTATTGCGGTGGCAATCCTAGGTGTTGTGGTGACGATAACTTATTCTGAGGGCCGTGATGTGAAAATGAACCCTGGCGATTCGATCGCCCTCTCCGGGTATGAGTTCACATTCGAAGGTGTACAGAAGGTGCGGGGCCCTAACTACTTGGCTGACCAGGCAGAGTTCAATGTGACACGTGATGGCGAGTTTGTAGCAAAGCTGCGCCCCGAGAAACGATTTTATTCAGTCGCGCAGAATGTCATGACAGAAGCGGATATGGATCCAGGGCTACTACGAGATGTTTATGTGGCGCTGGGTGAAAAAGTCGGCGATACCGCTTGGGCCGTACGAATTCATGTAAAGCCTTTCGTGCGCTGGATCTGGTTAGGAGGTTTGTTGGTTGCGTTAGGTGGTTTTGTAACGCTTCTTGACAAGCGATACAGGCGAGGAAGAGAGTTAGTCAGCAATAATGTAGAGGGAACCGCTGCGTGACTTTCAACAAAAGCTTGCTAATTCCGCTAGGAGTATTTTTGCTGCTGGTGGTGTTCCTAGCTTTGGGGTTCAGGCTACAGAACCCTCACCTCTTACCGTCGGTCCTGATCGATAAACCGTTCCCGGAGTTCGAGCTGGAAGATCTGCGCCAGCCCGGCCAACTGCGGACGTTAGCCGACTTATCTGGTGAGGTAAGCCTGGTAAATGTCTGGGCAACCTGGTGTCCGAACTGCTTGGTTGAGCATCCTGAACTACTGCGAATCAGCCGCGAAACAGATTTGCCCCTCTATGGTGTTAACTATAATGACGATAATAGAAAAGCACTTCGTTGGCTACTGCGACATGACAACCCTTATGAATTCAGCATTGTTGATAACAAGGGAACGCTTGCAATCGACCTTGGTGTTTACGGTGCTCCTGAAACCTTTGTGCTAGACGCGAGCGGTGTTATCAGGTTTAGGCATGTAGGGCCTGTAACGCCAGAGGTCTGGCGGGAGAAATTATTGCCAGTGGTGGAACACTTGCAAGGAAAGTCCGATGGTTAAAATACTAATGGCGATAATGTTCACGACCTCGATCAATTGCTTTGCAGCCATTGATGCTTACCCTTTTCCAAACGATCAGTTGCAACAGCGTTATGACGGTTTGATCGCTGAATTACGCTGTCCGCAGTGTTTGAATACCAACCTTGCTGGATCAGATGCGATGATCGCGCAGGATCTGCGTAGGGAAGTTCACATAATGCTGCTGGATGGCCATGCAGACGACGATATTCTGGAATTTATGCATGAGCGTTACGGTGATTTCATTCTTTATCGACCCAGGCTGGGAGCAGGCACGCTCGTTTTGTGGCTTGGCCCGTTGCTACTTTTGATCCTTGCCGGGTTTATATGGTTTAGGCTGGCACGAGCGAAACCCGAAGTGCGTAAGATCACAGCAGAGGAACAGGTGCGCTTGGATGAACTCCTGAAGGAGACCGGGCTATGATGTTCTGGTTGATTGCAGTCTTGCTGGGTTTCATTGGCAGTGCATTCATTCTTGCACCACTGCTGCTTGGTCGCTCACGGACCTATAGGGATCAGCGAGCAGAGATCAATTTGTCACTATACCGAGAACGGGTCAATGATCTCAGGATGGCCGGAAACCCAGAAGAGGTTATCGCCCTTGAGCTGGAGGCAAAAAAAGCGCTCCTTTCTGACACGTCGGACGATCAGGAGGCTTCGTTGCCCCTCGTTGCTGATCGCAGGTACAGCATTATGGCGGCTTTTCTGGTGCCGATTTTTGCCGTAATTGTATATGCGGACTTTGGACTTGGTCGCGGAGCCTTGCCTGACGTCGGACTTGCACAAGCGATGTTGGAAAGCGATCCTTCTGACCCCGCGGGGTATCGATACTTTATCCAACAGGTCGAACAGAGGGTCGAGCAGCGACCTGATGATCCGGATACACTCTTTTTACTGGCGAGAGGTTATACAAACCTTGGAAATTATGGAAAGGCAGCCCCGGCGTACCGTAAATTGCTCGAATATTTTCCAGGCGACCCTAACCTGCTGTCTCAATATGCAGAAACGCTTTATGTTGTTGATGATAGAAAACTAACCCCCCGAGTTTTGACTGCGGTGGGTAATGCGCTTCAGGCCAATCCGCAGGACGCCGCAATGCTGGAGCTTCGAGGGATAGCCGCGGCGAACGCAGGTGATATCCCGTTGGCTTTAACCTGGTTAAACAGGGCGCTACAAACGGGCGTTACAGGGCGTCGGGCAGAGCTGCTCCGTTCCGCGATCACTCGACTTAACAGTCAAACAGGATTGTCTGGCATAGAGGGTAAGGCAGAATCAGAGGGCAATGTCGAAGAGCAGTTAACTGGTCGCTTATTGAATGTGAAAGTGACCGCAGCTGCGGCAGTGGATTTCCCGCCCAGTTCAGCTGTATTCGTCTATGCAAAAGCAGTTAATGGCCCCCCCGCTCCGCTGGCTGTCCAATTGCCGTTGTCGTCGTATGGTTGCCCTTGATGTAGCTTACTCCACGCA
>MDTF01014941.1_pt1 | contig 23375 bp, 21 predicted proteins | sample 811191 | NCBI WGS metagenome assembly MDTF01 (sample SAMN05326649, study PRJNA326480) | marine metagenome | isolation source: seawater | place: Southern Ocean | collected 2011
AACAGTACACCAACACGTTCGCTATTACCGATGGCGCCAAGGGTGCCATGACCTTTGATGGCCAATCAATACATCAGTCCGCTGGTGTTAAGGCTACGGCAATTGACACAAACGGCGCCGGCGATATGTTTGCGGGCGCTTTTTTATACGCCATCACTGCGGGCAGAGATTATGCCTGGGCAGCGGCTCTTGCCAATGATTGTGCCGCCAGAGTGGTTGCGCAGTTTGGTCCGCGCCTTGAGGCGCAGCAGTTTGAAGAAATTAAGAGCCAATTTGGTATCCACTAGCGAGTGATGGCGAGTTGCTACGCAGCGCACACTAACGCAGGTTACAGCTATGAGCACTAAGATTAAAAAAGCCGTTATCCCTGTTGCAGGGCTTGGCACCCGCATGCTGCCAGCGACCAAGGCAATCCCCAAAGAATTATTGCCGGTCTATGATCGACCCATTATTGAGCACGTGGTGCTAGAGGCGATTGCTGGGGGTGTCACCGAGATTATATTGGTCACCCGCAGCGGCAAAGAGGCCATCGAGAACCACTTTGATGCCCACTATGAGCTTGAGCATCGTCTTGAGAAGAAGGGTAAGGAAACGATTCTTGGTACCGTCAAGAACATTCTTCCCGAGGGTGTCAAGGTGACCTCCGTCAGGCAGAGCGATGCGCTGGGCCTTGGCTGCGATGCTTTTGTGCGATAAAGGCTATTATCGAAGATTACATATTTTTATCTGTAGAGGGTACTAAATGAATTATTTATTTTTACTTTTGTTGATGTTGGTATTTCCATCTACAAGTCATGCGTATATAGATCCTGGGTCTGGGATGATACTTCTTCAGGGGCTAATAGCGATTTTGGGTGGATGTATTGTTTTTATCCGAAATCCCAAGAAGACAATCATTAATTGGATTAGAAAAGTGCGAGGGCTTAAAGATTTAGAGGTCTCGCAAGAAAATAGTGTGGATCTTAATGAAAATTCTAAGGATGATGATAAATCTAATGACTAGGAAGACTGGTTCATGAGAGATCCTGACGGACATGTAAAAATAAAAGGTGACCTCGTTGAGCGTCAGTTAACAAAGCCTCTAGAAAAAGAACATTTTTTATTTTCGGCGTGCTGTAAAAGGATTCAAGCAGATAATCAGATCATTGATTTTGAGTTTACATCTAGCGATCTAATCACATCGCCGGCACTTCCATTTGTGACGTATCCGTCAGAGTGGACAGATGCTCAATTATTTGATTCGGCTAGGTTGACGCTAGATTTATCTATTCAGATCCAAAAAGACGGATTTGAACTGAAGGATGCGTCAGCTTGGAATATAATATTTAGGGGTACGAGTCCTGTATTTTGTGATCATTTATCATTCCAAAAAATAAATACCCGTCAGTGGATCGCCTTTGGCCAATTTGTGAGGCATTTTATATTCCCTCTTAGGGTAGCCCGCAGCAAAATATTGCATGGAGCTGAAATTTTCAGGCTATTTCGAGATGGATTATCCGATATAGAATTTATAGCTCTTACTCGATGGAGTAGATTCCTGTCAGGTGAGTGGCTCTTGGCACTAGGGCCTTTATTTGGCAGGGGACAAGCTGATTCTGTTGGCAGCTCTAAATTACCAGCTGAGAGTTCATATCATGAGGGACTGTACACGCTGCTTGAATTCCTGCTGGGGTCATTCAAGCCTAAAGTGTCGAAATTCAGTCCTTGGTCAGACTACAAGTCCAATCGCAATCATTACACAAGCGCGTCCTCAAAATTAAAGCTAGAAACAGTGGGAAAGTGGCTTGATCAATGTAAGTCAAACTGGGTAGTAGACTTGGGTTGCAACACAGGAGAGTTTTCTGTTTTAGCTTGCTCGAAAGGCGCCAAAGTGATCGCTTTAGATTCGGATCATGATTCAGTTCAGTATCTGTATAAGTCCATGGCTGATAATGAAAACCTTCACCCAGTATGGGCAGATTTAAGTGATTTGGTTGGTGGCCGTGGCTGGGCGTCTGAGGAGATCATTGGTTTGAATGATCGCATCTCAAATTGCGCTGATACATTAATGATGCTTGCCATAATTCATCATTTAGCGATTAGTGAAGGGATTCCTTTGGAAGAGATTGCACGATTGGCATCTAAGTGGTCAAAAAGATATCTAATTCTTGAGATAATTGGAGTAAAAGACCCCATGGCATTGGAGCTCTGTAGAAGCAGAGGTAGAGACATATTACTTTATTCTGCGGAGCGTCAATTAGCGGCTTTTTCGCCATACTTTACCATTCTATCTCGTGTTAAATTAGATGGTACGGACAGAGAAATTATTTTATATGAGCGATGCTAACAATAACACTGGGCAATATCATAGATTGTTATTGTCTCTACCCGCAGGAATTACCGCTGGGCAACTAGCTTTGGGTAGTTTGATTGGGGGTTGGTATCATTATACTGGTGTACCGTCTTTAGCTGGATTGGCCGCAATATTTACCATAGCCATCACGGCTTTTGTAATAAACTATATTCTATGGGGTTCAAAGAATTCAGTTTTTATCGCGAAAATTATCCTAGTATTATGTCCTGTATGGATTTTTTATCCTCTACTAACTGGGTATTTTAATTTTGCATCTATCGGAGGCTATGAGAAGTCTCTAGTAGTGGGTCTGTTTTTTATTGTTCTTGTAGTTATAGTCAATTTTGTACCACATGAGCTTTGGAACCGGCTGGCGATTTCTGTCGCCTTTACATTGTTTTTGTTTGTTAGCATGCCATTCACCCCTTTGTTCAAGTTGTTAGCTTCTGATTACGAGACGCTAGATTTTTCCGAGCTAGGAGATGTTCACCAGTCTAAAGTGGTTGTAGTTTTAGATGAATTGAGCCCAGAAGGGGCGCAACAAATTATTTCCAGTTTAGTGACTGAGGGTTTTTGGATTGACAATACTAATGTGCCAGCGGCTGCCCAAACGACTTTAGAGGCAATCCCTGCAATGCTCACTGGCGAGATTGATAGAAGTATATTGCCTTGCTCTTTTAGCGCGCTGTGTGGGCTTTCCGTAAAAGACTTTCAAAATTTCTACGTAAATGGAAATGATTATGATGTTGTTGGTTACTGGCATGCTTATTGTGACATTAAAGGATTGCGATCATGTTTTCGCTTGATAAGGCATCAAGGTAAACCTTTCTTAAGCGCTTTGAAATATGCAGCATGTTACCTAGATAGAGGCCTTTTTACGCAGTATCTAGCGTCTTGCAAGGAGGAATCTCATAGTCTATATAAATTCGCGTGGTCTGCGGTAGCTAAAGAGGTTGATAGTGCTATATATGAAATGCCATTTTGGAGTGTGGGGGGTAACCTTTTTGTTCATATTCCGCTACCTCATCCGGTGTTTGATGTGGCAGCAAAATCGTCGCTGAAAGCCGAATACAAAAATAACGTTTTTGCTGCTGCGCATCTCGTTACGAAGCTTGCCGGAGAATTGAAAAATAGATTTGGTAATAATTTCAGCCTGACCATACTTTCTGACCATTCCCTTAGAGGGGAATTAATTTGGTGCACCCATGATGCTTATAGTCATCAGGGTGTGAAGAGTTGTCTTTCGGACAATGAAAAAAATGTCGGCTTAGTTCCGATTATCCGTGTCGCTTTATTTAGACAAGAAAATTTAACTGAACCAAAATCAGTGATAGGAATTTTTGCTAAGAATTAAATGCCTAATAATATGACTAATTAGCAACTCGCTGATGCGAAGAAAGGTTTCGCTAGGCCGAGGACTGCAAATATTACCTATTATTGCTTAAATAGTACAATCTGCGCTTTATTATATTGAGGATACATGAAGAGGTTATTAACGGTTTTTGGAACACGTCCTGAGGGTATTAAAATGGCTCCTCTTGTTAAAATGCTTGCTGCAGATGAGCGATTTGATGCAAAGGTATGTATTACTGGCCAGCATCGTGAAATGCTTGATCAAGTTTTAGATCTGTTCGAGATAGATCCTGACTTTGATCTTAATATAATGAAACCTGGCCAAACTTTAAATGATGTCACCGTTTCTATTCTCTTGGGTCTGAAGCCGATTTTGGAAGATTTTAAACCTGATGTGGTCTTGGTGCATGGAGATACTGCAACCACATTTGCAGCTTCACTGGCTGCTTACTATCAGCAAATTAAAGTAGGTCATGTAGAAGCGGGGCTAAGAACGGGTAATATATATTCTCCTTGGCCGGAGGAGGCGAATAGAAAGCTTACAAGCGCTATTACCAATTATCATTTTGCTCCGACTGCAGGCTCTAAAGAGAATTTACTAAACGAGGGAGTCTCAGAAAGTGATATTACGGTCACAGGCAACACAGTGATTGATGCACTATTTTGGGTGAGAGAAAAACTCCAACAAGATAATTTTCTCTCTGAAGAATTGGCCTCCCAGTTTGATTACCTTGATCCAAAGAAAAGGTTAATTTTAGTTACAGGCCACCGCCGCGAAAGTTTTGGGGGTGGCTTTGAAAGAATTTGCGAAGCCCTGCGTCAGATCGCAGTTATGCATCCAGAAACTCAAATTCTATATCCGGTACATCTTAACCCAAATGTTCAAGAGCCAGTTAATCGCCTTCTTAAGGGTTTAGATAACGTGCTACTGATTGAGCCCCAACAGTATTTGGTATTTTGCTATTTAATGGAAAGAGCATCAATTATCCTAACAGATTCTGGCGGTATACAGGAGGAAGCGCCTTCACTGGGTAAGCCTGTTCTTGTGATGCGCGAAACAACCGAACGTCCTGAAGCGGTCAATGCGGGTACGGTAAGATTGGTCGGAACAGATGTTGAGTTGATTGTTAGTCAAGTAAGTCTACTATTGACCGATCCCACCGAATACGAACAAATGAGCAAGGCTCATAACCCATATGGCGATGGTCTAGCTTGCGGCCGCATCTTAGAATTTCTCGATTAAGGAAAATGAATAATGTTTTTTAATACTATTTCTGTCATTGGGCTCGGTTATATTGGCTTGCCAACAGCCGCTATGTTTGCCTCTAAAGGGAAGAAAGTAATTGGAGTTGATGTGAATCAATACGCTGTGGATATTATCAATTCAGGCAAAATCCATATTATTGAACCTGAGCTCGATGTGATGGTAAGTGAAGCCGTTAAAAAAGGGTTTTTAAGGGCTACAGTCTCCCCCAAGTCTGCGGATGCTTTTTTAATCGCGGTGCCAACACCTTTTTTGCCTATAGATTCTGACGATACTCTTCCTCAGCCGGATCTTTCATATATTAAAGCAGCAGCTAAGGCGCTTGCTAAAGTGTTAAAGCAAGGCGATCTCGTTATTCTTGAGTCCACATCGCCAGTGGGAGCAACAGAGCAAATGGCCGCTTGGTTAGCAGAGGAAAGAATAGATCTTTCTTTCCCTCAAACGCATGGTGATGAGTCCGATATTAGAATTGCATATTGTCCCGAGCGAGTACTTCCAGGTTGTGTTGTTCGAGAGCTTGTGAAGAATGATAGGGTCATAGGCGGAATGACTAATAGTTGTTCTGTCGCTGCAACCGAACTTTATAGGATTTTTGTAGAGGGTGACTGTGTTGTTACGAATGCTAGGACGGCAGAGATGGCCAAATTGACAGAAAATGCTTCTCGAGATGTAGGAATAGCTTTTGCTAATGAGCTATCGATTATTTGTGATAGGTTAGACATCGACACGCTCGAGTTAATTAGATTGGCTAATAGGCATCCTAGAGTGAATATTTTACAGCCGGGTTGTGGAGTTGGTGGGCACTGCATAGCAGTTGATCCCTGGTTTATCGTTTCTCAGAACCCTTCTGATGCAAATTTAATAAGGACCGCTCGTCAAGTCAATGATCATAAGCCAGTCTGGGTAGTTGATAAAATAAAATCAGCTGTGTTGGCGTTTTTGAATGAAAGTAGTCTCAAAGAAGAGAGTGATGTATCTATTGCATGTTACGGATTAGCATTCAAACCTAACATAGATGACCTTCGAGAGAGTCCAGCATTGCTGATTGCCAGGACTTTGGCGTCTGCCCATCCTGGGAGAGTCTATGCGGTAGAGCCGAATATTGAAATTTATGAAGGAGTGGAATTTGATTTAGTGAATAGCGAGATCGCCCTAGGTGAGGCAGATATACATGTTTTTCTGGTAAAACATACTCAATTTGAAGGACTAAAAATAGGATCACAGCCTTACATCGATGTGTGTGGACTGTTTCATGGCGAACGTCTTTAAATAATCTTAAGTAGGAAGCTACTCAAAGGAAAAAATGAAACCAAAAATTTATATACTCGGAGCTAGTGGATTTATAGGGTCCCATTTGACGAAGCTTTTGCAACATACTACTCCGGTAATTAGCGTTGGCCGAGCAATGTGCGATGTTAAGTTTGATTTGAGTTGTGATGATCCAGCTATTATTTCTCAGCTTTTGGATCCTGGAGATTACTTAATATTTCTAGCATCTATCTCTTCTCCTGAAATATGCAATAACGAAGCTGCTTATGCTCGCATGGTAAATGTTGAAAATACCACTAACGTAATCAGCGCTGCTACTCAAAAAGGTGCTAACGTCATTTTCGCCTCTAGTGATGCGGTATTTGGTTCAAGTAAAAGACTCTTCGATGATTGCGATGCGCCATGTCCGTCGAGTAATTATGGGGAAATGAAGTCCGCTATTGAGAGGGAGTTTAAGGCAAATCCGTTAGTAAAAATTGTTAGATTGTCATACGTGATTGGTCCTGGTGATAAGTTTACAAATATGCTGAAAGCTAATGCAATGTCAAAAAGTTGCGTGGATGTTTTTAAAGGATTTGAGAGAAGCATTGTGTCTTTATGCGATGTTGTGCAGGGCATTCAGATCCTGATTAATAATTGGGATGGGGTTCCATTTTCGATCATCAATTTTTCTGGTCCTAATAAGGAATCACGTGAATATATCGCAGAGCTATTTTGTGAAAAAGTTTTCCCTAGTCTCAATTATAAAGTTATAGAAGCTCCTCTAGGTTTTTGGGATTCGAGGACTCAGATAATCTATACCAGTTGTAAAAACTTTACGTCATTACTTGGAAGGCCTCCAGTTGATATTAATCATATTGTAGATAATTGGGATATAAAATCATGAAAGAAACTGCATTTATTACGGGTATAACAGGCCAGGTGGGGTCACAGTTAGCTGATTATCTTCTAGAGCATACTGAGATGGAAGTAATTGGTATGATGCGTTGGCAAGAACCGTTAGACAATATTTACCACCTTACTAAAAGAATTAATAAAAAGGATCGAGTTAGGTTGGTGTACGCAGACCTTAATGACTACAAGTCTCTGTTTGATGCAATCCATAAGAACAAACCAGACTATATCTTTCATTTAGCCGCTCAGTCATTCCCCAAAACTTCCTTTGATATTCCAATTGAAACATTGCAGACCAACATTATTGGTACTGCTAGCTTATTGGAGTGCGTGCTTAGCCTAAAAAAATCACAAAATTATGATCCGGTAGTACATGTCTGTTCATCTAGTGAAGTGTATGGCCGTGCGAAATTTGGTGAAGCGTTGAACGAAGAAACTAAATTTCATGGAGCTAGCCCATACAGTATCAGTAAAATTGGCACCGATTATCTCGGTCAATATTATGGTGAAGCTTTCGGTATTAGGACGTTTGTAACTCGCATGGGGACGCATAGTGGACCAAGACGCAGTGACGTATTCTTTGAAAGTACGGTTGCAAAGCAAATTGCTCTCATTGAGGCCGGATTGCAGACGCCTGAAATCCGAGTTGGAAATTTAGCAAGTGTAAGAACATTCCAAGACTCTCGCGATGCGGTTAGAGCATATGCATTGCTGGCAGTAAAATCGTCTGAGGGGAAGGTCCCTTGTGGGGAAGCATTTAATATTGCGGGAGAGGAGGCTTTTGCACTGCCTGATGTAATTTCGTTATTGATGAGTTTTAGTACATGTAACAATATTGATGTTATTACTGACTCTGACCGTCTGCGTCCGATTGATGCTGATTATCAGATGTTTGACAATACGAAAATACGCTCATTTATTGATTGGAAGCCAGAAATCAAGGTTGTAGATATGTTTCGCGACCTGTTGGAGCATTGGCGTGATGAAATATCGTGCGGCCGAATTCCTCTCAACCGATAAGGTAAATCTTTATGAAAGTTAGAAGTAAAGCTCCATTGAGGCTGGGTCTAGCTGGCGGTGGGACCGATGTTTCGCCATACAGCGATGAATTCGGTGGTTGTGTGCTGAATGCAACAATCAATATGTACGCACACGCCTTTATAGATGACGATATAGCTGCGGGTACTGCAATATTCGAAGCTAAAGACCTTGGTGTTATAGAGGAAATCGATACCGCGGAGTCCATATCGATAGATGGCAAGTTAAGGCTGCATCGTGCGGTCTATAAAAGAATTATGAATGACTATAATAGCGGTATTTATCTGCCTTTAAAGATAACGACTTGGAGTGATGTACCTGCTGGTAGTGGATTGGGGTCCTCCTCCACAGTGGTTGTGTCTATTATTGAGGGATTAAGGCAATTATTGGCGCTACCACTAGGAGAATATGACGTAGCACAACTAGCTTACGATATTGAACGAAAAGATTGTGGGTTGGCAGGTGGTAAGCAGGATCAATATGCAGCGACCTTTGGGGGATTTAACTTTATGGAGTTTTCCTCGGATGATCGAGTGGTAGTCAATCCACTTAGGATTAGAAAGTATATTATTAACGAGTTGGAAACATCCTTGGTTTTGTATTTTACAGGTGCGTCTAGGGAGTCAGCAAACATTATTGAGGATCAAGTTGCATCTTTAAAAGCTGATCAAGGAAAAAGCCTAGAAGCGATGCATCAGGTAAAAAGATTCGCGTATAACCTAAAAGAACATCTGTTTAAGGCTAATATTGACGCGATGGCAGCAGAATTCGGAGAGTCTTGGAAGGCTAAAAAAGATACGTCATTCTCCGTTACTAACCTAATGATTGATGAGATAGAAGATGCTTTGATGAAAGCAGGCGCTAAATCTATGAAAGTGTCTGGTGCTGGTGGTGGTGGTTTCATTATGATATTTATTCACCCCGAGAAAAGACTTGATATTGAGCTCTGCTTAAAAAGGTTTCCAGGAGAAGTGAGAAAGTTTCAATTTACTGAAGAGGGAAGTTATTCATGGACAGTATGACATATATAAGACAATACCTAGATAATAGTCTTGAAGCTCGTAAAAGACTTAATAAAGACGAGGAGCTACTCGAGAAAATTGAGTCGGTCTCCAAGTTGATAGTCCAAGCATACGGTGAGGGAAAAAAAGTATTAATAGCTGGTAATGGAGGAAGTGCCGGTGACGCGCAACATATTGCAGCAGAATTTGTGAGTAGATTTCTTTATGATCGACCGGGTCTTCCTGCGATAGCCCTTACGACCGACTCTTCAATGCTTACCGCGATCGGGAATGATTATGGTTTTGAACGTCTTTTTTCTCGACAAGTGCAAGCGCAAGGCATGGACGGTGATATATTTATTGGAATTAGTACTTCCGGGAACTCAAAAAATATTATCGCAGCAGTGGTTGAGGCAAAGAAAAAAGGGATAACTACTGTAGCTTTGTGTGGAAGTGGAGGTGAGCTACCCTCGATAGTCGACATTGCTCTCCAAGTTCCTTCCGATAGTACTCCCTATATACAAGAGTCGCATATATGCATTGGGCACGTCATCTGTGCCTATGTCGAAGCTCAAGTTTTTCCAAGAGATTAAATGTATGTTTGAGGCTGTCATCCTTGCTGGTGGTGTTGGCACTAGATTAAAGGCCATCTCAGGAAATATCCCTAAGCCTATGGTCGAGATAAATGGAATACCTTTTTTATATCGGTTACTTGGCCTACTTGAGAAATCTGGTTGTTCCCGTGTTGTATTGTCTCTTGGCTACGAAGCTCAATATATCTTAGATAGATTGAGCTTCGATAGGCCGGTGAATATTGAGATCGATTGGGTTGTTGAAGATCATCCGCTAGGGACTGGAGGGGCGATTAAATTCGCGGCGTCTAAAATCTACGGGAATTCGTTCGTGGTGTTAAACGGTGATACGTTTCTAGATATTGACTACTCAATTTTTTTTCAAGCCTCAAAGTCCTTTGAGCTATTGATTTCCGCCATTAATGTTAAAGATGTCTCTCGTTATGGCTCACTTGTGTTAGATGGTGACAACACAATTATCAACTTTAAAGAGAAGGGCGTTAGAGGCCCTGGCGTAATTAATAGTGGCACTTATGTTATAAAGCGAGTGGACATATTATGTTACCCAAAGACGCAATTTTCGTTTGAGGATGATTTTTTAACAGAATATGAGAAAAAAATACACGCTTTCATTACGAAGGGATATTTTATCGATATAGGCATACCTGAGGACTTTCGGAAAGCTGAGAGAGATTTATTATGAAAGTCGCCTTTTTAGATCGAGATGGTGTTATTAACAAGGAAATAGGGTACCTACACCAAATTAGCGATTTTGAATATACAGAAAAATGTGTTGAAGCTTTAAGTATTCTTGGTGAGGAAGGTTTTTCAATTGTTATAATTACTAATCAAGCAGGTATTGCAAAAGGGCACTTCACAGAAAAGCAATATCACAAGTTGACTAATTGGTATATTGATGACCTAAAAAATAATTCGATATCAATTATGCAAGTGAAGTACTGCCCTCATCATGAGCAGGGTGTCATACCAAAATACAGGATAAAATGCCCGTGTAGAAAGCCAAGCCCAGGGATGATTGATCAGGTATTAACCGAGTTCGATGTGGACTTGAAATCATCAATATTGGTCGGCGATAAGCTTTCGGATATCGTTGCAGGTAAATCAGCAGGCGTCGGTGCCTGCTATCTTGTGAGAAGTTCAGAAACACCTAGGGACTGCGATGCGTTCGATAGTTTGTACTCCGTTGCTATCGCTGTGGCAAAATAATTGGTGTCGCTACGAAAATATGACTGAATTTGTGTTATGGAGAAAGAAATACAAATGGGAAAAGTAGTTTTTTATTGTAATGATACAAGGTCGAATATCGAGAACATGGAGTACTATTGCCTCGATATTAAAGCGCTCGAAGATATTGGTCACGACGTAATTGTTTGCACCAAGTATCGTGAAATTCCTATGAGTTTTGATGCGATCTATATTTATTGGTGGACCTATGCGTTGCTGCCGGTTTTACTCGCGAAATTTAAAAATAAGCCATCATATATTTCAGGTGTATTTAATTATCGCTTCCCTGAATGGGAAGAGGGTCTAGATTACTTTAAAAGGCCTTTTTGGCAAAGGTGCCTGATGAGATGGTCTATGAAGTTGACGGATGCGAATTTAGTCACGAGCCTATCGGACTTTACCAAATGCACTAAAGCGTTTGAGTTATCAAATATGCATTACACACCTTGCTGTATAGGGGATGACTACTTTGAGATTGTGACCGAAAAAACCACTAAAAATCTAATGAATATTGCATGGGCTGGGTTGACTAACCTAAAGCGGAAGGGTGTTTTTGATATTATAAGGGCGCTAAAAATCGTAAAAGATAGGGGTTATGAATTCCATTTGACTTTAGCGGGTGGAAGATCCGATGGGTCAAAAAACCTTGAGGAGTTAATTGCTGCCAACGGCTTATTTGACCAAATAAATTTAGTTGGTGAGGTAACAAAAGGAGATAAGATAGCCCTCTTGAGTAATTCTGCTATTTATATTCAGCCATCCAACTATGAGGGCTTTGGCCTTGCCTCTGCTGAAGCTATGGCTGCTGGCTTGAAGGTTATCGCATGCGATGTTGGTGATGTTAGGAACACTCTCGGCAGTCACGCAGTGTATGTCCAGAACGGTAATGTTCAGGAGATTGCTGAAAAAATAACAGAGTTACTTAGTAATGAGACAAATAAAGATGACATAATTTTAGCAAGAGATTTCCTGTTAGGAAAGTACTCATATAAACAAAAATTGTCTGACATCGCCGCTATTGTACAAGTATAGCTTTACTAGTCTGCCTTTGTTAATTAATGCTTTAGCGCTACCGTTAAGGTACTTTCATCAGAAGAGAGCGATAATATCTTGATAGGTAGCACGCCTGCAGCACGTATAAATCTTAGTTACTTCGGGTTTTCCTTAAAAGCGGTGTGTGCGTTTTCACTAAGTTGGATGGCTGCGAATAATTTGCCAGTGGATGACTTCGCGATTTGGGCTGTGTTTTTCTCAATATCCATGGTTATGTCGTCGGGTGATTTTGGTGTAGGTCAATATATTTTGACGTATATGACTAGTTCTAAATATGATTCTGTGGCTTGGGCGAGCCACTTCTGTGGGGGCTTGAGTGCCCTTATTGTTCTTGCCATACCCGTTTTTTGTTTAGGTATGATTGTTGCGAACGCGGCTGGCATAGATTTATTGTTTAGTGGTCCGCTATGTATCTTGGTAATTGCAAGGTTGCCAATGATTGCCTATGCGGCTCTTCTACAAGTTCAAGATAGAATTCATGAAAAAAGACTTTTGGACGCGGCTCCGTATGTCATTGCAATACCAATAATGTATGCAATGCATCTTTATGAACTCAGCGTTTATCAGCAGCTTATTGCCATCAATTTTCTATTAGCCGTTGGCGGATTTTGTACGATGTTAAGGTGCAATACTCTCGGGGTACCTCCATACATGTGGGTTGGAATGGTTACTATTTTTTCTACTTTGAAAAAATCGTTTCCGTATTTACTAAATAGTGCATCAGGGATCCTAATATATGGTGGGTTTATTGGTATCTTCAGCTTTTATTTAGATAGTTATCATATCGCTATTTTGTCTATTTACCATACAGTCATTCTGTCATTAGGATATCAAGGGTATGACGTAATATTTCGGAACTATCAGCTTCGGATTAATGAGCCAAAAGTTTTTAAAAGATTATGTCTTTTTCTTCTCTTGAGCGGAACTTTCGTATTTTCACTCTTAACACTCATTGGAGTCCCAACATTAGAACTATTCTATTCAAGCTATAATTTTATCGAAGCTGAATTGATTTTATTTTGTTGTTTTTCATTCTTAGAATTCGGGTACCTCCTCGCAACTACGCGCCTACAAATGAGTGTAAGTGGCGCATCAGTATTATATCGAGCGGCGATAACAAAAATATGTCTATTTTTAGTGACGGCGAGTTGTGCGTTTTATGTTGCTGACCTCACTATCGTTAAACTTTTATGCTGTTTAATACTGTTTTCAGTCGTCAATATTTTAAATTTAATTCGGATGCAAAGATCTATTACTCCAGAATTTAGGTCTAACGGTCTTTACGAAAAAAATAGTAACCAGAGTAATTAATATTTTAGAGTTTACAGCCCCGTTTTTTTTACGATGGTATAAGTTTATGCTGTTAGACGTATTATACTTAATATATAGCTGCTAGCGAGGGAGTAGATAAGTGTTATTGCATGGGTTATTCCTTTCAATCCAGCTGGTATTGGTGGGGTTGTTAGTGTATGAAAAAGTCTTTCTTGAACGTTTCAAATTCCAGTTCACTAGCTGGTTTCTGCTGATTTATTACCTAACCTTAGTGGTGGTTCCTTTTGCCATAGTGTTGTTTTTCGATGGCTTCCGGCGAATAAATACCGCGATTCAGGATCAGTACTTTGATTTAGGGGTTATATATATTCTTAATATGTATCAATTGTATCTCCTGATAGGGTTTTATATAGTTAGGTTCTTGAAAAGTAAACCGTGTTCTCCCTGGACGGTATTTCCCGAAGATGAACTAAAATTCTATTTCAGAATCATGTCCTTAATTTCTTGTTTAGGACTGGTTATATTCCTCTATGCGGTTGGCTCGAATCCGCTAGCATTGATTTCCGCCGGAAGGTTTTCGTGGTTTCTTGATCCGACAGCTAACATATTTTTAGTTGCTATATCACAATACTTTATTGCTGCTGTGATGCTAGTGTGTGCTCTTTTTATCCTAGTAGGAAAGACAAAGTTAAATATTTTTATTTTTGTTGTTGTCCTGCTTGTTGTAGTCTCTTATTCCCTAATATCTCTAGATAGAAAGTTTATTATTTTCTTTGTTTCTGGATCATTTGCAGGTATTTATCTAAAAAATAATCAGAAACTGAATTTGACCAAAAAGACCATTACTGTTTCTTCTCTTCTTTTCGGTTTTATGATTTTGAGCCAAATGGCTCGTGACTTGTTGGCCAGATACTTGACGATAGATAACATGAGCCCGGCAGCCTACTTGTATGGCTTTAAAGATCAGGTAGTCTACTTTATTGAATATGGTGATATTTCCTATTTTTATAGGGCATCTCTCGAATCGATAGCAATTTCATTAGAGGAAGGTATTTTGGCCCCTGGGGCTTTGGTTATTAGGAATCTTCTTTTTTTCCTGCCATCATCAATAACGTTCGGCATAAAGCCGCCCGATATCTCAGCCACTTTTTCGGTTTATGTGAATGGGGCGGCAGGCGGCAGAGCTGGGAATATGCCTCCAGGAGTATTTGGCCTGTATGTTGCTAGTTTTGGGGTTTATTGGTCCGCTATGTTATTAGTTAGTCTGCCATTCTGCCTTAGAATGTTAGACAATTTAGTAAGAAAGAGCCGGTTTTGGGCTTTCGTGTTGGGTAGTACGTGCTTGTCATCGAGTCTTTTTTTCATGAGGGGGGATGATAGCACGGCAATTTATTTTCCATTATTCATCGCTCTATGCCTTGGTTTTAGTATGCTAGCCTATCGGCTCACATGGGGTAGTTATGCCTTATCTAAAAATAGATAAGTAATTCAGAATCATCGCAAGCTATGATGTAATACGTTAAACTTGACTGCGAAGTTGGTCGACTAGTCGGACCGTATTTAAGTTACTCTATTTTAAAGAATTCTGTACCTTTTCGCTTCGAGCATCTTAATCTTAACAAATTATTATAAATGTAGTTATAACTTTATTTTCTGTTCGCTTGAATTATTTGGTCAACAGTTAATCTATGTTATGTCTGAAGCCTTATGAGTCTACCGTTCAGTTGGCTCATCAATGTAAGGGTGCAACTGCGGTAATACCGGACAAACTCCGATGAGAATGGTCACGTGATTCTCACCTTATTATAGACAATATGTAAAAGCAGGGCGTTGATAAAGGAAGAAATGATGTCAGTAGACCAAATATGTAGTAGATGTGTCATGGATACCTCAGACACTGCCATATCATTTGATAAGGATGGGGTATGTGACCACTGTATAACCTATGACAGAGAAATCGCCCCTGTCTGGAATATGGGTGCGGGCCGTGAAAGACAATTAAATTCCTTAATTAGTAAAATCAAAAAAACTGGTAAGGGTAAGGATTTTGATTGTATTTTAGGTATGAGTGGTGGTATCGATAGCTCCTATCTTCTTTATTTGGTCAAAGAAAAGCTTGGCCTCAGGCCTTTGGTGTTTCACGTAGATGCTGGCTGGAATTCTCAGATTGCAGTCAACAACATTGAACGATTGGTAGATGGCTTAGGGGTCGATCTTTATACAGAAGTCATAAATTGGGAGGACATGAAAAATTTACAAAGAGCTTATTTCAAATCAGGCGTACCACACATTGATACGCCTCAAGATCACTCTTTTTTTGCTACCATGTATAAATTCGCTGCTGATAATAATGTTAAAGATATAGTGACAGGTGGTAATTACTCTACAGAGTGCATTCGCAATCCAAAGGAGTGGATGTACTATCAATCAGACTCAATTCAGTTGCGAGATATCTTGAAAAAGTATGGTGAAAAACCTCTTAAAAGCTATCCCATCACTAATATTCTTTGGCATAAAATTTTTCTTCCATATATTAAAGGAGTAAAGCTTCACAGGCTGCTAGATCTTATGCCTTATGATAAAGAACATGCAACTCAGTTTCTTGTTGATAATTACGGTTATGAGAGATACCCACAGAAGCACTTTGAGTCAAGATTTACTCGGTTCTATGAAAGTTACTGGTTGCCGGTAAAGTTCGGATATGACACGCGTCGTGTTCAGTATTCCAGTCTAATACTAACTGGGCAGATGACTAGAGACGATGCGATCCACAAACTATCTCAGCCTGGTTATGATCCAGATACGATTCATCATGACTTTGAGTATGTCGCTAGCAAACTAGATTGGACAGTAGAGGAATTAATGGCTTGCTTTAATTCACCTAACAAGACTTACAATGATTATGCTAATCAAGAATCTTTTTATAATACGGGTGCTAAAGTATTAAAAATGTTTGGTAAGGAGTTAGGTGGGAAGAGGTGATTGGCATTCTCGATTATGGTGTCGGAAATATAGAGGCTTTTTTAAAGATTTATCATAGCCTGAATATGGCGGCTATCCCTGTCAGATCCTCTAGTGACTTCGACTCTATCGATAAAATTATCCTGCCGGGTGTCGGTTCTTTTGATTCTGCTATGGAAAAATTAAATAATTCGGGATTAAGAGATACTTTAGACGAATTTGTTATTAATCGTGATTTGCCGTTGTTAGGAGTATGCATAGGTATGCATATGTTGGGGAGGTCTAGTGAAGAAGGTTCTATGGGCGGCCTATCTTATATAAGCGGACATACGGAGAAGATCTCTTTTATAGATTCAAATATTACTCCACTTTTACCGCACATGGGCTGGAATAACATAATTACTTCACGCCAGGACCCTATCTGGAAAGACGTGAATTTGGAACAAGGATTTTATTTTCTTCACTCCTATTGTTTCCGGGTTGAAGATAGTGAAGCTATTATCGGACTCTCAGATTATGGTAGTCGTTTCCCTTGCGCCGTAAAGTCTGGCGGAGTATTTGGGTTTCAATTCCATCCTGAAAAGAGTCTTACGAATGGAATTCAGCTATTACGTAACTTCGCGGAGTTTTCGTAATGTTACGTCCAAGAATTACGCCGTGCCTATTGATTCGGAATGGAGGCCTTGTTAAAACTCAACAGTTTAGTAACGACAAATATGTTGGGGATCCGATTAACGCCGTGAAGATTTTCAATGAAAAGGCAGTGGATGAATTAATTATAATTGACATTGATGCTACTCGACTGGGCTCCGAACCAAATTACGCCCTGATTCAAAGATTAGCCAATGAGGCAAGAATGCCTATATGTTACGGAGGAGGTATCAAGACTAGCGCGCAAGCGGAGAAGATAATTAAGATGGGCGTCGAAAAGGTTGCCTTAAGTTCTGCTTTATTCGTAAACCCGGAATTAATATCTGAGTTGGCTAAGGCTTTAGGTAGTCAAAGTGTTGTTGGTGTTTTGGACGTAAAGAAATCTTTGTTTAAGGGCTACTCCATTTTTATAGAAAATGGAGTGAAGAAGATTCCTGGTAAACTATCGGAGTGGGTCACTACGTTTCAGGACTTTGGAATAGGTGAAATTTTGATTAACTCCATCGATCGTGATGGAATGCAAGCAGGTTATGATTTGGAGTTAGTTAAGGGTATAACCGGATGTTTAAACGTACCAAGTACCTTCCTTGGCGGCGCAGGCTCCTTATCGGACATAAAGAAACTCATTGCTCAGAGAGGTCTTGGAGGCTGTGCTGCCGGCAGTTTATTTGTTTTCAAGGGTAAATATCGGGCCGTCCTAATAAATTATCCTAAATTTGCAGAGAAAATTGATTTAATAGAGCTTGGTTTGGCTGAGTACAATTCAAATGTCAGAAAATAAAAGTGAGTGTTGAATTAGAACTTCTCAAAAAAAAATTTGGGATAAAGATATATGGTTAGCTTGACTTGTTATGGCGTTAGCTAATTAGAGTCCCGTGATATAGCTAATTTTTTAAGTCCACTTAAAAATACTAGCAACCCGTTCCAAATTAATGGTAATGATCTATTTCGAATAACTGAGAATTAATCCTATGCGACAAGTGTTGCAAAATTTACGTAATGGCGAGACCTCGCTGGTAGATGTGCCTTGCCCTAAAAGTATCGATGGGCATGCTTTGATTAGAACTAGCAAATCATTGGTGTCAGTGGGTACAGAGCGAATGTTGGTCGATTTTGGGAAGGCCGGTCTACTTAAAAAGGCGCGATCACAGCCAGAAAAAGTTAAAATGGTAGTAGAAAAAGTGATAACTGATGGGTTGAGCGCAACTTATGATGCAGTGAAATCAAAGCTCGATCAGCCGCTTCCACTTGGCTACTGCAATGTGGGCAGAATTCTTGATGGAAGTAATACAGGTTTTGAAAATGGTGCCCGTATTGTTTCCAATGGTCACCATGCTGAAGTAGTACGTGTTCCAAAAAATCTCATAGCATACATCCCAGACGAGGTAGACGATGAGTCGGCGGCATTCACCGTTCTAGGGGCTATCGCAATGCAAGGCATTCGACTTGTGAATCCAACTGTTGGTGAAACAGTAGTAGTGACAGGGCTTGGTTTGATCGGTTTGCTTGCAGTTCAGATTTTAAAGGCCAATGGATGTCGGGTACTGGGTATTGATTTTGATACAGCCAAGTGTCAACTTGCTAAGCAATTCGGCGCCGAAGTGGTGGATTTATCGGAAGAGCAAGATCCAATGACTATAGCTCAGGCATACTCGCGTGGAAGAGGTGTAGACGCTGTTCTTATTACTGCGAGCTCTACTGGCAATGATATTATTCATCAGGCAGCCAACATGTGCCGAAAAAGAGGCAGAATAGTGCTTGTGGGTGTTATTGGCCTGGAGTTGAGTAGAGCGGACTTTTATGAAAAAGAGCTCACTTTTCAAGTTTCATGCTCTTATGGTCCAGGCCGTTACGATGAGGGTTATGAAGACAAGGGTAAGGATTACCCTGTTGGGTTTGTCCGTTGGACGGAACAACGTAATTTTGAGGCAGTTCTGGATCTAATGGCGTCAGGTTCTATTGATGTTAAACCATTGATAAGTAACAGATTTAAAATTAATAATGTTGTAGCGGCTTATGAGAAGCTAGATGACCGTTCATCGCTGGGCATTTTACTTGATTATCATGAGACTAATACGGAAGCACTAATAAATAATACAGTTAAACTCAGTGAAAATAGCAACAACAAAATGCAGAAGGGGAATATTGCATTTATTGGTGCTGGTAACTACGCATCAAGAGTTCTTATCCCCGCATTTAAGAGTGCTAGAGCGAATTTGATGACGCTAGTGACCAGCGGTGGCATGAGTGCGGTTCACCACGGTAAGAAAAATGGGTTTCTTGCCGCCTCCACTGATATTGAGCAGGCACTAGATGATGCCGTGGACACTATAGTTATTGCCACTCAGCACAATCTTCATGCATCTCAAACTATCCAGGCTTTAGAAAAGGGCAAGCATGTTTTTGTTGAAAAACCGCTGGCTCTTACTCACTTAGAAATTGATCAAATTGAGGCCGCTCAAAAAGTAGCAAATACCTTGTTGATGGTAGGATATAACCGACGTTTCTCACCGCATATACAGAAAATAAAAAGTTTGCTTGACGCCAAGCCTATGCCTAAAACCTTTATCATGACAATGAATCCAGGTGAAATATCTATGGATCATTGGACTCAGGACTCGGCGGTAGGCGGGGGACGTATTATAGGTGAAGCCTGTCACTATATTGATCTTATGCGCTTTTTGGCTGGATCAAAAATTAAGTCCTTTAATGCTGTGAGAATGGGTGAAAATGAATTCGTTGAATTAACAGAAGACAAAGCTTTAATATCGCTTACTTTTGAAGACGGTTCAATGGGATCACTTCATTATTTTGCTAATGGTGGACAGTCATTCCCCAAGGAGCGTATAGAGGTCTTTTGTGATAATGCTGTGCTGCAGCTAGATAACTTTCGAAAACTCCGTGGTTTCGGTTGGAAGGGCTTCAATAAAATGAATCTTTGGTCTCAGGACAAGGGGCAGGCAAATTGTGTCAACGCCTTTATGGAGAGCGTGAGAGAAGGCGGGGGAAATCCCATCCCGCAGGTCGAAATTTTTGAGGTAGCACGAGTTTCTATCGATTTAGCAGAAATTTTGAGAAAATAAATTATAAACTTAATCTGGGATCATACTGGCGATTTTCAATGAATAGGCTGTTACTTTTAATCAATACGGTAAAGTACCTTAAGTGGCAACAGATCTACTTCAGATTAGTGCGTAAATGTGTAAAGCCCAAGATTACAGATCATTTTGATGGCCCAGCTCCTCTAAGACCGGATAATTGGGAACATTTCACGCTATACGAAGACAAAATTGATAAGGATTTTAATGTATGCTTTCTAAATCACTCTAAGCAATTGGATTTGCCAGCCGACTGGAATAATGTTTCGTGTAGCAAACTCTGGTTATATAACTTACATTATTTCGAGGATCTACTTTCCCATAATTCTGAAGGCAAGCGCGATCTGCATAGACAGCTATTGACTACCTGGGTTGATGAAAATCCAGTTGGATATGGCAATGGTTGGGAACCCTATCCCATGTCTCTGCGAGTCACAAATATTCTCAAGGCTTGGTTTGGTGGCTTGGATTTGGATGATAACTTATTTAAAAGTGTACATTCTCAAATAAGTTTCCTATCTAATGATCTCGAGAAACATCTGTTAGGGAACCATTATTTTGTAAATCTAAAGGCACTATTTTTTGCGGGTGTTATTTTTAACAATCGCCGCTGGTCTCAAATTGCTGAGAAAGGGTTACTCGCTGAGATCCCAGAGCAGATCCTCCAAGACGGTGCAAACTTTGAACTAAGTCCGATGTACCACTCTCTGATACTAGTAGACATGCTTGATATGTTCAATTTATGTAAAGCCTCTCCTAATAGTGTATCTTATAGGCTAGCAGCATTATTAAGCGAAAACATTCCAAAAATGCTGGCGTTTATGGTGTCGATGAAACATCCGTGTGGAGGATTGTCTTTTTTCAATGACTCTGCAGATGGTATTGCACCGCCTCCAAGTATAATTGAAGAATACGCCAAAAGGTTGGGATTTCCCCCAAAAAATCTAGAGCTTGAAGTTAGTCAAATAATAGATAATCGCTACAGTGGTTACTTTTGCGCCATCGCAAGGAATTGTAAACTCTTATTTGATGCCTCACCTGTTGGCCCTGATTACATCCCAGGCCATGGACATGCTGATACATTGTCTTTTGAACTTTCGATTGGAACTGAGCGTGTAATAGTGAATTCAGGGACATCTGAATATGGCTTAAGCAAGAGACGTTTTCATCAGCGTAGAACCAGATCCCATAATACAATAGAGGTGGACAATAACGACTCATCTCAAGTTTGGAGTGGATTTAGGGTTGCCAAACGCGCTCGAGTGATAGAAAGGCGTTCAGCTTTAAACTTGGACAAAAGTATTATTTTAAAGGCAGCTCATGATGGATATAAATCGACTTTCGGCGGATGTACTCATTCGCGTGAATTGCATTTCGACGGTGAAAGTCTAGTTGTTGATGATGAGCTTCAGGGACATTTTAGCGAGGCAAAATCAAGGTTTTACTTTCATCCTAAGTTGAAAGTTTCCCTTGAGGACAGTGCATTGACCGTGACAGGAAATGCCTTTACGTTGAAGAGTGATCTGACCGGCAAGAAAGCCTCTCTATTCGACGCTGCTTGGCACCCCGAGTTCGGTGTTGATCTGCCTAACAAGGGGCTTTTAATTAATATGCTAAGTAATAAAGAGAGAACAATTTTTGTATGGACTAAGGTCGCAAATACATAACAGAGACCTCTCCTCCCATAACCCAGCTCTTTAACGAATAGTAGTTATTATGAAAAGAATACTAGTACTATCCTTTTATTATCAGCCAGATTTGTGTGCAGGATCTTTTCGATGCACGGCCCTTGTAGATGAGTTGGCTAAGATGAGAGCATCTATTCATGTTATAACAACTGCCCCTAATCGCTATGAGTCATTCAAAGTTAAGGCCGATAAATTTAATAAGACCGATAATATTACTATCGACAGAATTAGTATCCCAAGTCATAGTAGTGGGATGATTGATCAAATTAGGTCTTTTTATACGTTTTACAAAGGCGCCAAAAAGTTAACGGCCGAAAATGACTATGATCTTGTATTTGCAACATCATCACGATTGTTTACTGCTTTCTTAGGTGCTCGGGTTTCGAGGGAAAAACGAATACCTCTATATTTAGACATTAGAGATTTATTTGTCGATACTATGTCTAACATCCTTTCATCTAAGATAGCTTGGTTAGCCCGACCTGTCCTATCTTTCATAGAAAGCTATACATTTACTTCAGCAAAAAAGATTAATCTCGTTTCTAAAGGTTTCCTTCCATATTTCGAAGAACGCTATCCAGCGGTTCCTTTAAGTTTGTTTACCAATGGAATAGATAAAGAGTTTATTCAGGCTTCGCATGCTCATGACATGAAGTGGGTTCCTAAGTCCATAATTAATGTGCTGTACGCAGGTAATGTTGGTGAAGGTCAGGGCCTTCACAAGATAATTCCTCAAATGGCGGATCGTTTAAAAAAACGAATATGTTTTAAAGTCATTGGAGGCGGAGGTCTGATTCAAAAACTTCGTGACGAGGTTGCTGAGCTTGGGTTGGATAATGTGGAACTAGTATCCCCGATGGGACGAGAAGCTCTTATCAAAGAGTATATTAAGGCAGACGTTCTATTTTTACATTTGAATGATTATGACGCGTTTCGAAAAGTACTACCTTCCAAATTGTTTGAGTATGGGGCGATGAAGAAACCAATCTTAGCTGGGATCAGTGGCTATAGTAAAGAATTTGTAAAATCGGAAATTTGTGACTGCGCTGTCTTTTTTCCGACTGACCTAGAAGACGCGGTTAAAAAATTCGAATCTCTGGGCTATTCTATAGAATCTAGAGACGAATTTATAAAAAAGTTTGATAGGCAGAAAATTATGGGTGAGATGGTCGAGGATATATATGGAGTTTGTTAATCAGGTGCCAAAAATTGTTCTTACTGGTGGAAGCGGATTTCTTGGGACGCATTTATTAAGCCACGAGATTTTTCGCGAGGCGTTGGTTATTGGTCGAACTCATCCCGCCAATCATCAATACTTTGAGTCAATTTCTTTCGATTCAATCGATACTCTTGCCGAAGTTCTTCAAGGAAAAGACGTTGTTGTGCATGCGGCGGCCAGGGCTCACGTGATGAAAGATGGAGCTGAAAGTCCTCTTGATGAATACCGCAATATAAATACAGTAGGGACATTAAACCTTGCCACTCAAGCGGCTCTTGCCGGTGTGAAAAGATTTATATTCATAAGTACTATAAAAGTATTAGGGGATAAAACTGAGCCGGGTCAAGCTTTCAAAACTGATGATTCTTTTAGCCCCCAAGATCCCTACAGTATTTCGAAGGTTGAAGCTGAAATAGGTCTTAAGCTGATCGGTGAAGCCAATGGCATGGAAATTGTCATAATTCG
>MDTF01015482.1_pt1 | contig 23361 bp, 21 predicted proteins | sample 811191 | NCBI WGS metagenome assembly MDTF01 (sample SAMN05326649, study PRJNA326480) | marine metagenome | isolation source: seawater | place: Southern Ocean | collected 2011
AATTCATAATCTGCAGGTGTTGCACTAACGTAAAGTACCTGATTAACAATCGATTCATATTCATCAAACTGTAAGGGTCTGTTATCAAGAGCGGCAGGTAATCTGAATCCGTAATCTACTAGGTTCATCTTTCTAGATCTATCACCTCCGTACATTGCTTTTATCTGTGGAGTAGTAACATGACTTTCATCAATAAACATTAGGAAATCATCAGGAAAGTAATCCATTAAACAAAACGGACGAGATCCAGGAGTTCTTCCATCAAGATACCTAGAGTAGTTTTCAATACCACTACAGTAACCTAGTTCACGCATCATTTCTAAATCGTATTCGGTCCGCTCAAGAATTCTTTTAGCCTCAATTATTTTTCCTTCGGAATTAAAAAAATCTACCTGTTTCACAAGGTCATCTTGAATATTAGTAATGGCTTTTTTTAAGCTATCTGGACTTGTAACAAATAGATTAGCAGGGAATATGGTTGTCTCATTTAAAGCTTTTGTTTTTTGTCCAGTAATTGGATCTATCTGCTCAATACTTTCAATATCATCTCCCCAAAAGGATATTCTATATGCGTAATCTAAGTGTGCGGCAAATACATCAACAGTATCTCCTTTTACTCTAAAAGTTCCTCGTTCAAATTCTATGTCGTTTCTTGAATATAAAGCAGCAACAAGTAATTTCAGGAATTTGTTTCTTGGAATAACATCACCAACTTTAACTTCAAAAGAACTTTCTTTGAAGTCTACTGGATTTCCCATACCATAAATACAGGAAACAGAGGATACTATTATTACATCTCTTCTACCGGAAAGTAGCGCGGTAGTAGCACTTAACCTGAGTTTTTCAATTTCAGAGTTGATCGATAAATCTTTTTCAATATAGGTTCCCGTAACTGGTAAGAAAGCCTCTGGTTGATAATAATCGTAATAGGAAACAAAATATTCAACTGAATTATTTGGAAAGAAATTTTTAAACTCTCCGTAAAGTTGAGCAGCTAATGTTTTGTTGTGTGATAGGATTAAAGTCGGCCGATCAAGTTGCTTAATAACATTTGCCATGGTAAATGTTTTACCTGAACCTGTTACACCTTGAAGTGTTTGTTGTTCTATCCCTATATTGAATCCTTCAACAATCTGTCTAATTGCCTCTGGTTGATCACCAGTAGGTTTATATTGTGAAACTAGTTCAAACTCCATTTAGCTAAGTTAACAATTCCTATATTCAAATTGCAATTGGTAATAACTTCAACTTGTACTATCTTTAGTTCGTGCAAAATTTCCTGTTATATTTTAGCTTATCAATACTTCTTTTGGGATGTTCTATTGATGATTTACCCGGTTGTGAAGGAAGTGGTGACGAGGGTTTGATATGTAAAGAATACCAATATGTTGATGGTGTATATAATGGATTAAATAACTATTATTATGATGAATCAGGAAGTATTTTATTGAGTAAGGTCACACAATCAAAATCAGGAAAAAAGGACGGGTCTGTTTTTTATAATTACAACAGCATCAATGAGTTGGTTTGCATTGAGTATATTAACTATTTAGGTGATGTGGCGCGGGTTAAAACTATTAAATATGATGATGGATATGTAGTTGAAGAAGAAAATTCTGGTGATATAAATGATAAAATAATCTACCAGTATTCAAGCGGACTTTTAGAAAATGTTATTTACATGGAAGGTAACATTATAAAAAGTGAAGACTCATTAGAATATTTTGAAAATACTTCAGATTTATACAAAACTGTCAAGTATTCTGGAGGAATATTGTCATCAATAACCTATAATGTTTGGTTTGGAAGTTCAATACTTAAGCAAACAGTTTATGATAATGGAGGTAATAAAAAAGGAAGTATTGTAAGAAGATACAGCCCAAATAAGGTGTTAACAGAAAAGGTAGATTACAATTTTGAAGATGAAGTTATATTTAGGGAGGTTTATAAATATATTGCAGGATATTTAGTAGAAATAATTAAGGAAGAAGGAGGAGAAATGTTTGAGAAAATAGTATATCAACGATTTTAAATGAGTAATGTTAAAGTAAAAGTATTAGGTTCTGGAAATGCTTTTAATCAGGGATCAAGATTAAATTCATCTTATGTGATTTATTCTAAAAACCTAAAAATCCTAATAGATTGTGGGTTTACAGTGCCTTTAGCGCTTCAGCAACATGGTATTGCTTTTAATGAAATTGACGCTGTATTAATTACACATTATCATGGTGATCATTTCGCTGGATTAGCAGCTTTATTACTTGCGTTAAAATACGTTAGTAAGCAAAAAAAGCAATTAATAATAGCTGGCCCGGGTGATGTTAAACAAAAAGTTCATGAATTAATAACTGTTTTGTATGCTGGATCTGAAGATGTATTTCAAGATCTTGATATTAAATATCACTCGATTGAGGAGTCTTTCAAACTAGAAGAAATTACTGTAAATGCTATTCCAATGATTCATTCTGATGAATCATTACCTCATGGATTCGTACTGAGATTTAAAACTTTAACAATTGGTTTTTCAGGAGACACCTGTTGGCATGATGGAGTGGAGGATTTGATAAATAAATCTGATGCTACTTTTTTAGAATGTAATTTTGCAGGAAAAGTAGGGAAGGGACACATAAGTGTAGAGGAGTTGGAAGCCAGTAAACTAATTCAAACTAAAAAAGAAAATATTTATTTAACACATTTATCTGATGTGTCGTTAGATTTGGCCTCAAAGAAAGGATATTGTTGTATTAAAGACGGACAAGAATTTGATTTTAGCTTTTAAAGCTATAAGTTTGTTTTAACAATATTTGCAAATGGGACTAAAGGAAGATATCAAGCAAACTAAATTTGAAAATAACAAGGTAATGGCCATGGTTAATGTCTTTTACACGTCAAATTGGTTGAGGGATAATTGTTTACCTGTCTTTAAAAAACATGGAATACTTAGTCAACATTATAACATTTTAAGAATTTTAAGAGGAAAATACCCCAAAGCAGTTTCTCCAGGAGAAATTAAGGAAGTGATGTTAGATGGAGCTAGAGATTTAACTAGACTAATTGATAAGCTGGTAAAACTAGGGTATTTAAACAGAAAGCTTTGTGAACATAATCGCCGTAAGATGGAGATAACGATCAATCAATCGGGATTGGATATTATTGAAGTAATATCTAGAGAAAATGCCATAATTTATGATGATTTTAATCTTACAGATGAAGAAGCTCAGCAGTTAAGTGACCTGCTTGATAAATTTAGATCAAGTTAGTGAAGCATCAAATTAAAACCCAGGTTTATTTTTTCAATGAATCGGAAGGTGGTCGAAATACTCCATTCGGCTCGGGATTTAACCCTAAAATTAAATTTGATGGAAGTGTCGAAGAGTTATTCACAAGTCTGGTTTTGGAAGATGATGAAGTGATTTTTTCAGGAGATAATGTTAAGTTAAAGTTAATCGTAAAAGGTGCTTCTGAATTTTACCTTTACCAAGGAGCAAGTTTTGAGTTGTTTGAAGGGGATAAAAAGATTGGAGAAGGATCCGTATTATTAGTTGAATAATTAAACTAATAGCTAGATGGCAAAATCTAAGAAAAACGGAATTTTACTCATACTGATTTGTATTAGTATGATAATTTGGGGTATGAGCTGGTCATCAGCTAAAGTAATGGGTCGATATGGTGATGCATTAACTATCGCATTTGTAAGATTCGGGGTAGTAGTATTCATGCTTTTACCTGCTGTGAGGTTATTTAAGTTGAGTTATAAGATTGAACGACCTGGTTGGAAGTACTTAATAAGTGCTTCCTTATTTTTAGGACTTTATACAACAGCTTTTTTTAGAGGATTACAGTTAGGTAACGCAGGGGCTGCAGGTGTTTTAGTCACTACGCTTAATCCGCTTTTTGCGTTTTTAATAGGAGTGGTCGTAAGTAAGGTTGTTCCTAAAAAACAAGCATTAGTAGGTTTGTTTATTGGTTTGTTAGGCGGTGCTTTTTTGTTGGAATTATGGGATAATTTTGATGCTGTTTTTCAAACGGGAAATATATTGTTTATTGCAGCTGCTTTTTTATGGGCGGTTTTGAGTAAAATCACTTCCCTCTCTAAATTTTACACACATCCAATTACTTTTAGTTTTTGGCTTCATTTAGTAGTGCCAATTGGAATGCTACCTTTCGTTAATTTTGATGATGTTTCGCATTTGTTTGAAATTGCAGACGCTACCTTTTATTGGAACTTAGCATATTTTGGAATCATAAATTCATCCTTCGCTACAGTAACGTATTTAGTCGCTACAACAATTATTGGTGCTGAAAAGGCGAGTACTTTTATTTTCCTAGTCCCTATTAGTGCTATATTAACTTCTTATTTTACACTAGGAGAGTCTATAGAAGTGCATACTGTAATAGGTATGGTGCTAGGTGTTAGCGCAGTTATGATTATAAATAAAACCAATGAGTAATGTTTAAAATTTAATATAAATATCAATTGGATATGATGGGTATTGCTTATTTTTGCAATCTCAAATTGGGTCTATGCGTGCTATAATAAAATTTCTATTTTCAACAGCTTTTTCATCAGTATTATTACTGGCATTTGCTTACTTAATTGCAATTGCGACTTTCATCGAAAACGAATATGGAACCCCAACTGCCAATATTGAAATTTTCAGGTCGAAATGGTTAGAGTTAATAATGGTTTTACTCGCTATAAATTTCTTAGGTAATGTTAAAAAATATAAAATGATAAGTCAGAAAAAGTGGACGACTTTACTTTTTCATTTAGCCTTTGTCGTAATTATTATTGGAGCAGGGATTACCAGATATTACAGTTTTGAGGGCAGTGTTCCAATTAGAGAAGGTGTTACAACAAATATAATGTACACGGGGGAGCCTCACTTGCAGTTTAAAGTATTAGACCCCTCTAAAGATCCTTCAAATAAGCGATCTTCTCTTGGGTATGCTCAGCCCAATTTAATGGCTGAAACGACCGATAACGATTTTGAGATAAATTTTGATCTAGAAGATAAAAAAGTTATTTTTTCATACGTTGAATATATTAAAAATTCAGAATATAAAATTTACGAGGGGGTAGAAGGTGGAAAGGATTTATTGGAGATGGTTTACATCTTAAATGGAATTACTGATACAATGTGTATTGAATCTGGAACTGCAGAAAGAATTGGAAGAAGCTTAATTGCTTTTAATGCTCCGGAAGTTAAGGGAGCTGTTTCTATTATTGAAAAAGACAATAGTTATCAAATTTACGCTCCTTTTACAATCAATAGAATGCGGATGAGGGACAGTATGATTGACACAGTTATTCCCGGTGTTGTATCCGAAATGTTTTTTGCTCAGATGCATTATATTCAAGATGCACAAGTTGTTTTTAGAAGTAAGAAAAAAAATGCGATAAAACGTTTAGAAGGACGAGATAATGATACCAAGTTGGGGGATGCCTTAAAAATAAAGGTTAGAGTTGAGCAGCCTGGTGATACTTTAGAAACTGAACGTGTTCTTTTTGGTGGACCTGGAAGATTAAGTACTCCTGACCGTTTTCAATTTTCTGGATTATATATTAATGCATCCTATGGTTCAATTCCAAAGGAATTACCTTTTAAATTGAGGTTAGATGATTTTATTATGGAGACTTATGCTGGTTCTCAAAATCCATCAGGATATAAAAGTGAAGTAACTTTATTGGACGAAGAGGCTGGTTTAGTGGAGCGTCATGACATTTTCATGAATAATGTTTTGGATTATAAAGGTTATCGTTTCTTTCAGTCTAGTTTCGATAAAGATCAGAAAGGAACAGTTCTATCTGTGAACCATGACGTGATTGGTACTTGGGTTACTTATGTTGGATATCTTATGTTAGGTTTAGGTTTTATACTGACCTTATTTAATAAGAATTCTAGATTTTACAGTTTACCAAAGAAAGTGTCCGAATTAAGAAAGAAGCGCATGGGATTAGCTGTTTTAATCCTATTCTCAGGGTTGGGGTTATCTGCTCAAGAAGTACATAGTGAACATGACGGACATGACCACAGTAGTGAGCAATCTCACCATGGTAGATCAGCTCATGGTAAAACGGCAAGTAAGCCAAGATTGATTCCTACAGCCCAAGCAAGTAAATTTGGAAAGCTAATAGTGCAGTCTGCTGATGGAAGGTATGAACCTGTTAATACTTTAGCTTTTGATTTATTACACAAATTGAATGGTGAAAATGAATTGAAAATTGATTCTGTAGTGTTTAGTCCGGAGCAATTTTTATTAGAGTTATTAATTAATGGAACTTACTTTGAAGACAAGCGAATTATAAAAGTTAGAGATGATTCGGTTAAAACTTATTTAGGAGTAAAAGAGGGAGGTTATGTTTCGTTTTTAGATTTCTTTGAAGATAAGGGAGAGAGTAAATTGAAAGTTCCATTGATGGATGCGACGAGAAAAGATCCCAAAAAAAGAAATCGTTGGGACAAAGAAGTTCTGAAGATTGCCGATAAAGTGAACGTGTTCTATATGGCTCAAAGTGGTGAGTTTTTAAAGATTTTTCCTTCTCGAAATGATTCTATGAATAATGAATGGGTGGCATTTATGGATAAGCACTCGCGAATGAAATTAAATGGAGAATATGATGGAGGAAATGGAAAAGAAGCACTGGATTTGTCTGACGTTAGTTTTTTAACACTTTTTACGCAGTATATGATATTTCTTCAGAAAGAAGAATACACGTCAGCAGATCACGTTTTAGATATAATTTTAGCATTGCAGAGGCGTTATTCAGATCCAGAGGTTATTCCGAGTGAAGGTCAGCTTGATATGGAGATTAATTATAATCAGTCTGCTATCTTTAAAAATGTAGAAAAAGGGTACATGTATTTGTGTTTGTTCTTGTTGATTTTTGCACTTACAGAAGCATTGGTTACAGATAGATCAGGAGCGGGTTATAGATTGGGCGTTAAAACTCCGTTAACACTGTTTACTTTATTGTTTTTTGGAATATTCGCATACCACACCTACGGATTAACACTTAGATGGTATTTAACAGGACACGCACCATGGAGTAACGGTTACGAAGCATTAGTATTTATAGCTTGGGGAACTGGTTTAGCGGGATTGATTTTTTCTAAATTCTCAAAAATTACTTTGGCAGGAACAGCATTTGTAGCCTACTTAATTATAATGACTGCTGGACATGAAAATATGGATCCTCAGTTAACTAATCTAGTTCCTGTTTTAAAGTCATATTGGTTGATAATTCATGTGGCATGTATAACAACAAGTTATGGTTTCTTTGCATTAGGAGGGATTTTAGGATTAATTGTTCTAGGCGTGATGTTATTTAAGAAAGAGGCGAATTACAAGAAGATTGATTTACTGACTCAGGAGCTTACTTTTATCAATGAGATGACAGTTACTATAGGGTTGATTCTAGCTTCTGTTGGGACTTTTCTTGGGGGTGTTTGGGCAAATGAATCTTGGGGTAGATATTGGGGTTGGGACGCTAAGGAAACTTGGGCATTAATAATTGTTATAGTTTACTCTATGTTGTTACATTTCAGGTTAATTCCTGGATTAAGATCTAAAGCTTTATTTAATTCATTTGGAACTTTGATAGGTTTTGGATCTGTTTGTATGACGTTTTTTGGCGTTAACTTTTATTTATCTAACAGTATTCATAGTTATGCGGCGGGAGATCCTCCAGCATTTCCAATATGGCTTTGGTTTACAATAATTGCTATTATTACACTTTGTATAGTTGCATCATTTAAAGAGTACAACTTCGATAAAAAAAATAAAGTAAATAATGCGCCTTGATTAGTTTGGCTTTTTACCTTTTCTTTCTTTATTTATCACTATTTAATTAAGGTGCTTTTGTTTAATATTTTTTTTTTGCAGTGTTTTAGGAATTAAAAGAATCATTTTTTTATTCAGAACCTCATAACTTTATTTTCTAAAATCTCACCACAGTCAGTTTTTAATCTGAACCTTAGCTAGTTGTTATTATGTAAATATTAATCCAAAATTTAAAATGAATTTTTAGTAGGACTAATTTCAGTTACTTATATATTTTAGTTCAATTGGATAGTACTAACGGTTTATCAGTATTTATTTACTGACATGCTCTATAAATAGGAATCCCTAGGTTATTTTGTTAACAATACCAGTTTCTGTTTTCTTAGAAGGAATGAGTTATTCAATATATATACCTTCAAGTATGATTTTTTGAATGGTATGCTGTATTAATTTATAGTTTAAATCTGCAATTGAGTAGTGATTTTTTCTCTATAGTATTATAAAAAATACGGGCATAAAAAAAGCCTTATAATAAATTATAAGGCTCGTTTAAAGAATTAAATTCTTTTCACATTAACGTGAGATTACTCAGCGCTTTCTGCTTCAACATCGTTTTCGATAACTTCTTCTTTAACAGAAGCAGAATCGTTAGCAACAACAGCTACTACAGTAGAATCAGCTACAGGAGCTTCAGCTTCTGGAGCTTCTTCGTTTACAGTTGTGTCAACTACAGCAGTAGTTGAGTCATTCAAATTAGCTCCATCTTTGTCAGCTCCTTCTGCTCCACAAGCAGTTAAAAGTGCAACAACAGCTAATGATAAAAATACCTTTTTCATAATAATCCGTTTTACCGTTCAGTTAATCAACAGAGCAAAAATAGTCAAATATTATTATTAACAAAGAATAACAGACTAAAAAATAACAAATAACTAATATAATTGTTAACAAATCTTAAAAAATGTTGAAAAGAGTATTTTTATTAAGGTGAAATATCATATTATTTCAATCCATTCCATTCGTTATTAAACTGTTGGAGGAATCCAATCATATAATCATGCCTGCTCTCTGCAAGTTTTTTTCCAGTCTCAGTATTCATTAAGTCCTTTAGTAAAAGTAACTTTTCATGGAAGTGATTAATTGTAGTTCCAGCACTCTTTTTGTATTCCTCTTTCGACTGACCAATTTTTGGTTGCTGCCCTGGGTTATGGATTTCATTTCCTTTATAACCTCCGAAATTAAAAGTTCTTGCAATACCAATTGCTCCAATTGCGTCTAACCTATCCGCATCTTGAACAATATTAAATTCTATTGTCTTTTCGATGTTTTCGGTATTTCCACCCTTGTAGGAGATATGTTTTACAATAAAAACAACCTCATTAATAATAGACCTTTCAACTTTAATCGATTCAAGAAAGTTTTGGGTCATTCTAGAACCAATAAGCTCATCACCATTATTAAACTTATAATCTGCAATATCATGCAACAATGCCGCAAGTTCAATAATAAGTTTATTTCCTTTTTCAGCTTTAGATATAAGTAAAGCATTTTTCCAAACTCTTTCGATGTGAAACCAATCATGTCCACTTTCTACATTATTGAGTTGTTGTTTTACAAACTGAGTTGTAAGTTCAATTACTTCCACTTAAACTTTTTTTAGATTTAGGACGGTCTATACTGCGCCATAAAAATTTTTCTAATTTAGCTTGTGATTCAGGAAAGTCTTTTAACGGATAAAAAGTAGCTTCTGGAAGTGTAATAAACTTAATTCTTTCCACTTTTCCATTATTGAATTTTACTTTAATATTACTACAAATCGCTTTGTTAACTCCCGTGAATCTACCATCTTCTTCTTTGGCGTAATAAATTGTTTGTCCGTTTCCTAGAACATGCATAACATCCATTTGTCCATTTTTGAAGTAACCAATTAAGTCTCTTCCTTTTATTTGATCAAAACGCTGCGGATTAGAGTCTGTAAGAGAAACTATAAATCCATTTTTCTTTATAAATAGTTTTTGAAGTTTGTTATCATAACTTAAAATCTCGATAGTATCGCCTGTGATTTGACTTTCGCCATTCCACATTACTGGATCATTATAAAGCCTAATTAAAGAGTCCTTAAAATTATAGACTAGAGAGTCACATATTCCTTGCATTTCATTTTGAAACAATTGCACGTTATTGTAAGCGTAAAAACTTTTATTTCCTGCAGTATCTTCTGTTGCAACGAGGGTGTCGCTAGTTAAAAATAATGTATCCGAACCTGAACCTTGTGTAAATAAAACTTTTTTGGTTATATAGGAATAATTCCTTTTTTGATCAAAATATCCTTCTTCACCATTCACTTTAATATTGTCGGAAGTGTCTTGCATGCTCACATTGAAATATGCTTGTGCAATTCCAGAAGCTTTATCAAAATAAATACTATCAGCTTCTAGTATTTGACTACCATTTTTAAAGACTGCGTTTTCCTCAAACTGTGCGATATCTAGAGATTGATTGTAAAAACCATCCTCACAGTATATTTGCTCTTGCTCTAGTTTAATTATAGTAGGTCCAAGAAAATAAGAAGTTTTAGAAATGGTAGAGTATTCTAATGTATCAGATTGGATATAATAATCAGGATTTTTAACTCTTACAGAATCCTTCAGTTTGAGATATTTTGATTTTGAATCATAAAAACCCTTTTTAGAATATATTTTTGCATCCTCTGTAGTAGTTTCCGCACCATTTAAATAATATATAAGTGCATTGTTTTCATCAAAGTAAAGTAAGTCTGTTTCTAATAGCGAACCATCACTTTTCATCTTTACGCTACCTATTAATTTTCCCAACTTTTTTATTCCGTCGTATTCAAGTTCGTTCCCCCAAGCCTTAACTTTATTTTTTTTATTGATGAAAACTTTTCCCCAGGCAACAAAATCGTTGGTCGTACTATTTATTTCGGCGCTATCACAAAATAATTTTGTGTCATCAAACTTTAAAATAACTTTTCCCACCAGTTTTTGATGGTTCATTGTTTTTCCGGCCTTTAATTCATTAGCGCTTAAAATTTCAACAACCTTCTTTTGAGACAAAAGAAGGTTGCTGATAAATAATAATATAAATAATATTTTGTTATGCATTTACTGCTTCACGCATTAAAGTTTGAGTTCTGTCTGGACCAACTGAAACGATTGTTATTGGAACTTCAAGTTCTTTCTCTAAGTATTCGATGTAGTTATTTAATTCTGTTGGTAATTCTGAAATATCAGACAAACCTGTTAAGTCTTTATCCCATCCTGGAAAAGAAATATAGTTTGCCGACAAATTTTTCTCGTCTATGTTATATGGGAACTGTTCAACCGTTTCTCCTTTGTACTCATAGGACGTACATACTTTTAATTCTCCAAAAGAAGAAAGTACATCAGCCTTAGTCATAATTAAATCAGTAACACCGTTTAACATGATCGAGTATTTTAATGCTGGAAGATCTAACCAACCACATCTTCTAGGACGACCAGTTGTAGCACCAAATTCGCCACCTGCCTGTCTCAAATCCTCACCAGATTTATCGTGAAGTTCGGTTGGGAAAGGCCCACTACCAACACGTGTACAATATGCTTTGAAAATCCCGTAAACTTTTCCGATTTTATTTGGTGCAACCCCCAATCCAGTACAAGCTCCAGCACATACTGTGTTAGAAGATGTAACGAAAGGATAAGAACCAAAATCAATATCAAGTAAAGAGCCTTGGGCACCTTCAGCAAGAATAGTTTTTCCATTCTTCATAGCGTCACTGATATAATGTTCGCTATCAATAAATTTTAAAGCTTTTAGAGTAGACAGAGATTCCATCCATTTTTTTTCTTCTTCTTTAAAATCATATTCGAAATCAAATTGCGCTAACATTTTTTCATGTTTTGCAACAAGAGCATCGTATCTTTCTTGGAAGTCATCTAATTCTAGATCGCCAACACGCAAACCGTTTCTACCAGTTTTGTCCATGTATGTAGGTCCGATTCCTTTTAAAGTTGAACCAATTTTCCCCTTCCCTTTAGAAGCTTCAGATGCAGCATCTAAAATTCTGTGAGTTGGTAAAATTAGATGTGCTTTTCTTGAAACCACTAGTTTCTGTGAAACATCAACCCCGAGCTTTTTTAATCCATCAATCTCTTTTTGAAAGATGATTGGATCCATTACAACTCCATTTCCAATAATATTTACAGTATTCTCATGAAAGATTCCTGAAGGAATAGTATGTAATACATGTTTAATGCCATCAAACTCTAAAGTGTGTCCAGCATTTGGTCCACCTTGAAAACGAGCAATGATGTCATATTTTGGTGTAAAAACATCAACGATTTTACCTTTTCCTTCGTCACCCCATTGTAACCCTAATAATACATCTACTTTCATTATAAACTGATATAATTGATTAATTCGAATTGATACATTTCTCGTTATTGCATTCGCCATAAACAGTAAGCGAATGTTGTTGAATTTTAAATCCCGTAAAATTTCTCAAATTGTCCATTACTTGCCCGAGACGTGGATCGCAAAACTCAATTACTTTACCACATTTCTGACAAATAAGGTGATCGTGATTGGCAGATCCAAAAGATTTTTCAAACTGAGCTTGAGTCCCTTGAAACTGATGCTTCATCACAAGATTACATTCCATTAATAGATCTATAGTGTTGTATAGCGTAGCTCTACTAACTCTATAATTCTTGGCTTTCATCTTTTCGTAAAGAGATTCAATATCAAAATGCTCGGAATAAGCGTAGATTTCATCAAGTATAGCGAACCGTTCAGGAGTTTTCCTGTGATTTTTATTTTCAAGAAACTCGGTAAATATTAAATTCACCTTTTTCTGAATTTCAACGTTCACGTTCAATAATTTTACAAGGCAGTAAAAATACTAAAAAAGAAGGTTAGGAGGGAGAGTTATTTAGAAAAGAAATTCTATTTTATTAACAGGTGTTGTTAATATTTAGTTTTAATGCAGTTAAACATCACAATATTAATTGTTTAAGACTTTTTTTTTGTCGGGTAATTATTGAAAAAATAGTTGTAATTAAAGTCTTATTTTGATTTTAAGTAGTCATTTAGTGATTTATACACCTCAGACTCGAGAAATTTAAGCAAAAAAAAGTCCCGATAAAACCGAGACTCTTTTTTCTAACTATTTTTTTTAATTATCCTAAATCATCAAAATTAACACCAGTTGAATATTCCGAATCTATATTTTTTTTTGCTTCAGAATCATGTTCTGCTGCAGCTTCTTCAGATTGGTAACCTTGATATACACCTTTCTTTTCTTGGATAAAGTCAATTGCATCTTTTAAACCCTCAGCAAATTTCTCAAAATCCTCTTTGTAAAGAAATAATTTATGTTTTTCGAAATGGAATTTTCCTTCTTCTGTAAATTTCTTTTTACTTTCGGTAACAGTTAAATAATAATCATCACCTCTTGTTGCCTTAACGTCAAAAAAGTAAGTTCTTTTTCCAGCTCTAACTGCATTAGAAAAAATATCTTCTTTTCTTTCGTTTCCCTTTTCGTAATCCTTGTTTTCCATTACTTTGCTTTTGTTTATTTCAGCTTCTCATTTTAAAGTGTGATAAATATATAATTTTTTTTTTAGATGTAAGGTGTTTTTTTTTGAATTAGTCGATGTTTTTAACCTATTAGTAGTGTAATGAAGTCGATTTGTATGAAAAATGTCTTTGTTTTTACTGAGTTTGATGAAATGTATCAATTCACTACTTTTTTAACCAATTGTTTTTGCTGTAAATCGAAATAGTGTTTTTCAAGTGCAATCAACGATTCGTGAGTTCCTTCTTCGATAATTTCCCCGTTTTCTATAAGTATTATATGATCAGCGTGTCTAATTGAAGAAATTCGATGACTAACAATTATAGTTGTCTTGTCTTTCATTATTGTTTTTAGATTGCTTAATATTTCTTCCTCAGTTTCTGTATCTACTGCAGACAAGCAATCATCAAATATTAATATGTTGGGATTTTTTAGTAAAGCTCTTGCAATACTAATACGCTGTTTTTGACCGCCTGATAATGTTATTCCTCGTTCGCCAACCTTCGTGTCATATCCTTTTGGGAAGCTCTCTATATTACTAGCGACACCAGCTTGCTTAGCAGCCCATTTTACTTTCTGTATATTGGATTGTGATTCGTTTCCAAAAGTACCGAAGCTAATATTGTTTGCAATTGAATCAGAAAAAAGGAAAACTTCTTGCGGAGCGCAGCCTGTTTGAGGTCTTAAACTATTCAAATTAATTTCGTTAATCTTTTTTCCGTCGATTAAAATCTCACCTTTACTCACATCGTATAACCTGCTCAATAACTGAACAATTGTTGATTTTCCCGATCCAGTTTTTCCTACAATCGCTAGTGTTCTTCCTGGTTCAATTGAAAATGAAATATTATTTAAAGCTTTGATTCCACTTTCAGGGTATTCAAAATGAACATTTTTAAATTTAATTGCCCCTTTTATATCCATAATATCTTCAGTAGGATTGGTAATGATAGGTTCTTGCTTTAAAAATTCATTAATTCTTTTTTGACTCGCTACTGCTCTTTGTATCAAAGAAGTTACCCAACCCATAGAAGCAACAGGCCATGTAAGTAGATTGATGTATATTACAAACTCCCCAATGTTTCCATAAGTGATATTTCCTTTTATTACCTCAAGTCCACCAACATATATAGTAATTAGTGTACTCAAAACGGGTAGAAATAAAATAATTGGGTGAAACAAGGCTTCAGTCTTCACTAAGCTCATTGCCTCATTTTTATAATCTGTAGCCTCGTTATTAAAATCACTTAAGGTTTTGAATGTTTTATTGTATGCTTTTATTACCCTAATTCCTGCAAAAGTTTCCTGACTGTAACTAAATAACCTAGAAAGTTGTTTCTGAACTCGTTCGCTTTTTTGTCCGATCAGTCGAGATACATAATAAATGGTAATAGACATTATTGGTAAGGGCAACAGTATATATAAACTTAGTTCTGCATTAATACTAACCATAGTGTAAATAACAAAGCAAAATAATACCAACAAGTTAATAAGGTACATTATGGAAGGCCCTAAGTACATACGAACTTTTGATACATCATCACCAATTCTATTCATGATGTCGCCCGTATTATTATTCTTGTAAAAAGACGTGTCTAGTTTTTGATATTGATTATATATATCATTCTTTAAATCAAATTCAATAAATCGGGAGACCATTATAATAGTATACCGCATAAAAAATGTAAAAACTCCTTTGATCAAAGCAATAATTATAATACCACTACCAAATAGAAATAATGCCTTAGTAATATCTTTATATACCTCTTCTTGCAGTAAAGAACCTTCTAGAAGTGCGTGCGTTTTGAGTGATTCTACAACTATATCAATAGCGTTCCTGAAAAATTGGGCAGGGTATAATTGGAACCAGTTTGCAAGAAAAATAAAAACAATCCCCATCAACAAGCGTCCCTTGTATCGGAATAAGTATTTATTTAGTGATCTTAACTCTTTCAAAGTAATTATTTCCTAGAATAAGTCTACAAATTTACTCTTAATTACATAAACATTACATATCTTTGCGCCCATAATTTACGTTCTATGCTTAATAGGAGACATTTAAGAATCAAAGTTTTTCAAGCGATTTATTCATATTTGAATGGTGCTAAAAACGATTTAGGAATTGGAGAGAAGGAATTAATTAGTGGAGTAGATCGTATATACGAATTATTTATATTACACATTTCAGTTCTTACCGAATTAAATCAATTTGCTGAAAGGTTAGTTGAGGAAAGAAAAAGAAAACGTCTCCCGTCTGAAGAGGATTTAAATCCTAACTTACAATTTATTGAAAATAAACTTTTAGCTTCCCTAGTTGCGAACAACGATTTGCAAAAAATGGTGGAAAAGTTTAAGATTTCTTGGGTTGATGATCAGGAGATAATTAAGAAAATTTTTAATTCTATTGTTGAGTCAAAAGAGTACAAGGATTTTATTTCAAGTACTGATAATAATTTCGAAACTAGTAAAGATTTTGTGATTAGTATCTACAAAAATTATGTTGCTGAAAACGAAATGTTAGAGCATATTTTTGAAGAGAAATCTATTCATTGGGCAGATGATAATTTTTTCGTGTGCGGTTACATGACTAAGTTTTTGAAAAACTACAAAGAAAAGTGGACGCCAGATCGTAAAATTCCTAGTTTATTTAAAGACTTAGAAGATGATACGGAGTTTATAAAGGTTTTGTATCGAAAAACGCTTTTAAATAACGACGAGTTCGCAAAAATCATCATGACTAAAGCAAAAAATTGGGATGAAGCAAGAATTGCTGCAGTAGATTTTATTTTTATGAAAATGGCTGTTTGTGAATTAACAAAGCTTCCATCAGTTCCGGTAAAGGTGACTTTAAACGAATACATCGAACTTTCTAAAATTTATAGTACACCGAAGAGTAGAATGTTTATTAATGGAGTTTTAGATAAACTAATTCCAGTTTTAAAAGACTCGGGAGAAATAACAAAAACCGGTAGAGGGTTAATGGGGTAGTTTTATGAGAATATTTAATTTAATATCAATAACTTTTTTTTCTTGCATAATTATTTCTTGTGGAGGAAAACAAGACCAGAAGGACATTAACGCAACAACAGTTAAAAATAATTACACTGCATTAGAAAATTTTAAACCTACATTAGGTGGGGCTCAAATTGTGTTTAATGAAGATGAATTTGAATTCCCTGCTATGGAACAAGGAGAAAGCGTAATGCATTCTTTTTATTTTGTTAATAGTGGTGACGCTCCCTTAGTTTTAACAGAAGTTAAAGGAAGTTGTGGATGTACGGGGGTCGAATATCCTGAACATCCAATCTTACCTGGTGAAAAAGGTAAGATTGACGCAGAAGTTAGTACCGCAACAAAAAAAGTTGGTAGAACTTTTAAAGTTAGGGTTTATGTATCATCTAATGCTATTGCAAATAGAGTTACGCTTACTCTAAAAGGAACTCCAACAGAATCTAAATAATTTAAATATATATGTATATGAAAGCAATTTTATTAGAAGCAGCAGGGCCAGACTGGAAGTTAATGGCAATGATGGGATTAGTATTCGTGGTAATGTATTTTTTCATGATTCGTCCACAAAAGAAAAAAGAAAAGGAATTAGCAAAACTTCGTGATGAGATTAAAAGCGGAGATGAAATTGTTACCGCTGGAGGAATACATGGTAAAGTAATGGTAATTGCAGAAACTACAGTTACTGTTTCTGTTGAAAGTCAAGCAAAATTAAAAATAGAGAAATCTTCTATTGCTATAATTAACGGTGTAGGTTCCGGAGTTGCTGCAGATAAGAAGTAAGTTCTGTTAAAACCATGAAACACTGAAAAAAGTTAATTGTTTATTATTAATAATCTATTAAACCTATACCATTATTTGGTGTAGGTTTTTTCTTTTCAGATCATATTAATATGATTTCTTCTTGTGCATAGAAATATGTGTTAATAAACATCTTTAGACAAGTTGCCTTCATTGATTCTCTAATGTGAAAATTGAAATTTTAAGAGCTAATAATTTTAGGATGTATCTACATTTTACAAATTAATTTCTAATATTTTAATAGTGAAAATTATTTTGTTATTATTCGTTATAAAAAAACGAATGAAGTTTTTTAGATAAAAAAATAGCAGATTTTATTGATAAACAAAAGTCATCTAAAAGTTATAATAACAATAACCTAATTAATGAAACTGCAATTGAATTCTCGCTTGTTTCCAACCGCATCAATAACTACTAGTTTTAATCTGTGCTCTCCTTTAGGAATCATTTGGTGCTTATAATGAGTTAATCTAGACTTTTTGTAATCGTACTCCATTAAAACCCATTTATTATCAATATAACAATCGTAAGATTTGATACCTGCTAAATTATCTGAAATTGTAAAATCAAATTTATTTTGCTTAGAAATATTTTTACCTTGATAAATATTAATTGGTTTAATTTTAGGAGGGATAGTGTCATGATAGATATAAAAACTTCCAAAATATTTACTAGAAAATCGGAAATAATTATTTGAAAAGTTTCCTTTATGAATTTTCACTTTTCCCGAGGAAGTTTTTCTCACAGCAATTAATTTTGAAGATGGAATTGCAGAAGGGAAATCACATTTTATAAATAAATCAATTGGTTTGTGGATAGGAGTATTGTCATTATGTACTTTATGGATAGCACTCCAACGCTTTTTTTTATGCGCACTAATGGAATAGCTGAAATTAATATCGTTGTATAAAGCGCCCTTTGGAATTTGAAGAAGGAAGTTTTTAGTTTGGTATTCATTAAAAAGATGATGAGGCATGGTTTGAATAAAATCGCTACTTATTGGTTTCTTCATAAAAAGAACTTCAGAAGTTGATTTTATTTTAAAGTTTAACTCAGAAGTATTGCTGTAAACATCAGCTACAACATATTTTATTTGGTGTACGGAGTCACTTGTAAAAGTAATTGTTCCATTGCGCTCCAAATTTTTATAAATACTTAAGTGATTATTAGGTTCGATAAAAGACTTATGAATCCATTTGTGCTTGCTTTTTTTATATTTATAATCTGTATGCGCATTTATGTATCTTGATTCATCAAAGGGAACACGATCAGCTTGTTGTTCAAAGATTAATTTTCCATCAACATAAAGTTTAATATTAAAAATACCACATCTATTTCCCGTTCCGTTCATTTTATCTATTGTTTCGATTCCAAATCCAATTTTGTTGGAAACGATAGGTAAATCTTGCAGTGCATATTTATTACCACTTTTAATAACGGGGTAATAGCTGGGTGTAGGTTTTTTTGCAACAGAAGAGTTATTGTCTAAAGGGTAAATCCTAATTCCTCTGATAATAGGAGCAATATTGTCTTTAATTGGCATATTAAACAACAAAACATTCATAGCATGTTCCGATTTAGTTTCTCTGATTTCAAAATGTAAATGTGGTCCACCAGAACCTCCTGTGTTTCCCGATAAAGCAATTAGTTCCCCTTTTTTAACTTGTATTTCATTACTATCAGGATAGTAATCCATTTCAAATTTTTCTTGATGATATTGTTCTTTTTTAACAAAACGATCAATTTTTTTTGAGAACGACTTTAAATGAGCATAAGTAGTGGTATATCCATTTGGATGATTAATATAAATTATCTTACCGTAGCCTCCTTTTGTTATTTTAATCCTTGATATATAGCCTTTTGCACTTGATATTACATTTTTTCCTTCAACACCTTGTGTTTTGATATCAATACCTGCATGAAAATGATTTGATCTTAATTCTGCAAAATTTCCCGCTAAAAATAAAGGTATTTCTAATGGGTTTCCAAAGTAGTTTTGAGGATATATATTTGCGCTATTTTGAGCCCAACTAATTAAGCTACATGATATTATGATTAAAGTGATGATCTTTCTTCTCATAGGTTTGACTTTGCAAAAGTCGTTCAAAACAACGGTTCTAACAACAATAAGTTAGTAACACCTCATTTTTAATTTGTTTTAGTGGTCTGTGGCGGTTACTTTTGTCAGTAAGATTTATAGCGTAGTGGACGAAAAAAGTATTTCATTATTAGTTGATAGTTTGCAATCAAAGGTTGAAAAATTAATTATTCAGCACAAGAGGGCAAAGGAGGATATTGGCCAATTGAAAGACGAAAATGAGTTTTTACAAAATAAGTTTTCGGAATCTAAATCTAGGATTATCGAATTAGAAGAGCGTAATAAAGTATTAAAGCTGGCTAGATCTTTAAGCGGAGATGATTTTGAAAAATCAACTGATGTAAAGTTGAAAATTAACGAACTTGTTCGGGAAATTGATAAGTGTATAGCACTAGTAAATAATTAGAAATTAATGTCTGAAAGCGTTTCCATAAAAGTATCTGTTGCCGGAAAGGAATATCCTCTTAAAGTGAGTGTTGGGGAACACAAACTTGTTATGGAGGTGGAACAAGAGATAGAAGAGCGTTTAGAGGAGTTAAAAACTAATTACGGTGTAAAAGATAAACAGGATTTATTAGCAATGTTTTTGTTTCAATACATGATGTTGCAAAAAGGATCCTCAGCAAATAGCAGAACGCAAGCTAATGATGGCTTGATAGACGATGGTTTATTGGATAAACTAAAGGATTTAGAAAGTTTTGTTTCGAGTTATCTTAAAAGCTAGCATTTATATTTTCGAACTATTTTTAATTTTTAATGGATCTGGTTGATAGTGTTTAATCAATTTTTTAAATGAAATTATGGAAATAGCAATTGGTTTATTAGGTTCTTTTGTGGGTTTAGTTGTGGGCTTTTTTATATTAAAAGCAATTACGAGTAAGTCAACAAAGAAAATTCTTGAAACTGCAGACAAAGAAGGGGAGCAAATTAAGCGAGATAAAATTCATCAAGCGAAAGAAAAATTTTTTCAACTAAAATCAGAGCACGAGAGAACGGTAAATAAAAAGAATCAAGATATCGGTAAAACGGAAAATAAACTGAAGCAAAAGGAAAACAGTTTAAATCAAAAAATTAACGAATTCAGTAAAAAAGACAAAGATGTTGAGCGTTTAAAATCTCAACTAACTTCTAAAATAGAGTCTAACGAACATAGAGAAGAAGATCTTGAAAAGCAATTGCGTCGTCAGGTCGAGCAATTGGAAACAATTGCGGGGATTAGTGGAGAAGAGGCTAAAAAGCAACTAGTAGATGCTTTAAAAGCAGAAGCTAAAACTGAAGCAATGTCGCACATTCAAGATGTAATTGAGGAGGCAAAGATGTCTGCTACTGCAGAAGCTAAGAAAATCGTAATTAAATCAATTCAAAGATGTGCTGCCGAAACAGCTATTGAAAATGCAGTTTCTGTATTTCACATTGAGTCCGATGAGATTAAGGGTAGAATTATTGGTAGAGAAGGACGTAATATTAGAGCAATTGAGGCTGCTACTGGTGTTGAGGTAATCGTTGATGATACACCTGAAGCAATTATCTTATCTTGTTTTGATCCAATTAGAAGAGAGATCGCAAGATTATCTTTACACCAATTGGTAACAGATGGTCGTATTCACCCAGCAAGGATTGAAGAGGTTGTTGCAAAAACAAGAAAGCATTTGAATGAAGAAATTGCTGAAGTTGGAAAACGTACTGCTATTGATTTAGGAATTCATGGTTTACACCCTGAGTTAATTAGAATGGTTGGTAGAATGAAATATCGTTCTTCTTACGGTCAGAATTTATTACAGCATTCAAGAGAGGTTGCCAATCTTTGTGCTATAATGGCAAGTGAATTAGGTTTAGACGCTGTTTCAGCTAAGCGTGCTGGATTGTTACATGATATAGGTAAAGTGCCAGATGATGAGCCCGAATTGCCTCATGCGATCTTAGGAATGAACTTAGCGAAGAAGTATAAAGAGAAAGCGGATATTGTAAATGCTATTGGTGCTCACCATGATGAAGTTGAGATGACGTGTATGATTGCGCCAATTGTTCAAGTTTGTGATAGTATTTCAGGTGCTAGACCAGGTGCTCGTAGGGAAATCGTTGATTCTTATATTAAACGTATTAAAGAATTAGAAGAATTAGCATTGGGTTATCCTGGTGTTATGAAAACATATGCAATCCAAGCAGGAAGAGAGTTAAGAGTTGTTGTTGAACACGAAAAGATTAGCGATAAAGAAGCGCAAACTTTAGCATTTGATATCTCTCAGAAAATTCAAACTGAAATGACTTATCCAGGTCAGGTTAGGGTTACTGTTATTAGGGAGGTTAGAGCTGTTTCTATAGCTAAGTAATATTTAAAAATATGTGATATTTAAAATCCAAGGAATTTATTCCTTGGATTTTTTTTGTGGTATAATTACAAAGATTATTCATTTGGTTATCAGTAGTACCAAACTTTATCTAAATTAGCTTTATGATTGCTCTGATTTACATCAATTTAGGTTATTTTAGTAGTGGGAGTTATAGATATGGGTTCAATGGTAAAGAGCGTGACCTTGAAGGTATAGGTGGAGGTGGCGCAACTTATGACTATGGTTTTAGGATTTATAATCCTCAAATTGCTAAGTTTTTAAGTGTTGACCCATTATCGGGAAGTTTTCCATTTTATACGCCTTATCAGTTTAGTGCAAATATGCCGATAGCTGCTGTTGATTTAGACGGATTAGAAGCAGTAATAAAAATTAATAGTCCTTGGTATACTAATGAAATTAAGAAAGCTATTGCTTCTGAGGATATTCAAAGAGCGTTGTTTCTAGTTTCAAATGCTCCTTTGGATAAGGCTAAGACTGACTATGCTAAAAAGATATATGGTGCAGATTATGCAGGTACTTATAATGCAAATGAAAGTAACCCTGAAGGTTTAACTGTTTATGACCAAAATGGAGATTTTTTATTTAATATCAAAGAAAAAGCAGCGACAACAATACAAAAGCCTGAGCCTGTGAAAGAAGAAGTTGGTTTTTATGATTTGTATGTTCAGCCTACTATTGATTACCTTAACGGAGTAGAAAAGAAAATGAGTGATGCATTAGAGGGGCCTGGAGAAACAGTCTCTGGAGGGTATTCATTTACAAGTGGAAAAGCTGGAGGTGCGATGCCTACCAAAACTATAGCGACAGGTTCTTCTCCAGAAAGACCGATTGGAGATTTACTTACAGCATGGGGGGCAACTGCTAAAGGTTTTAAGGGTAAATGGAATGGACCAAAACTTCCAAATAAAACAGCGGAAAAAATAAGAAAGGTAAATAGTATGTTGAAGAAAGGTATGGTTGATATTCCTAAAGAAGCAGGTAAAGACCCTGTAATTACTTGGTTTTTAGAGCCAGACTCTATAAATGTAGTTGTTTGTGGATGTGGAGACACCTTACAAATGAAGGATGCATCAATAGGTATAAAACATACAAGTAGTTTAGATACAGTTAAAGTTCGGGTAAAATAAAAAAAATAACATGAAAAATATTTCAATAGTAATATTTGTTTCTTTGTTTTGGAGTTGTAATTCTGTAAGTACAGAAAAACAAAAAATATCTACAAAAGATGTAGAAAAAGTTACTGAAAACCATGTTGGTATTCAACATATTTCATTTCCTGATGGAATAGGGTCAGAAACTCTAGAGTATGATTCATTAGGAGTTCAGATTAAGAATCATTATATCTATGCAATTGATAGTCTTGTGGCAAAATATTATTATTATGATTTAGAAAATAATTTAAGATTTAAAAGGATTTTTAAAAGAGATACTACTTTTAACGACAGTGGAAAGCCGATTTATGTAGGTTTTAATTCAGAAAAAAAGAATAGATTAAAAATTAATGAAACTATAAATTTTTTGGTATTCATAGCTGACGTTCCTAGGACAAAAAAGAAGTTTGATTTACAAATGATAAATAAAGGTGAACTCATAAAGTTGGTAAATGATAGAGTAATGATAAAAGAAGAGGTGTTAAGTGTGCCAATGGTTTTTGATAATAGTGGAGAAGTAAAACTATTATTTATAAGTAAAATTCACAAAGAAGAGTCAATGGTAATAGATAGATTAGATACAGCGTTCAT
>MDTF01005697.1_pt1 | contig 23352 bp, 20 predicted proteins | sample 811191 | NCBI WGS metagenome assembly MDTF01 (sample SAMN05326649, study PRJNA326480) | marine metagenome | isolation source: seawater | place: Southern Ocean | collected 2011
AATGAGAAAAAAGCCACTTCTGACCCTGAAATCAGAGCGCTTAAAAAAAGAAGCACAGCAATCAGTCCAGTGGCGAGGTAAGGATTTAAAAACAGATAGGTATTTGGGTCCACGTTTTTAATTATATCGACAATGAATGATCGCTCTTTTTATCAAGCATTTGCATAGAGTCTCCCACAATTTCTGTTGAGTAGTGTGTTGTGCCTTGCTTGTCTTCCCACTCTTTGGTTCTGAGTTTACCTTCGATGTATACTTGGGATCCTTTCCTCAGAAATCTTTCAGCAGTCTCAGCCAGCCCTCTCCAAAGAGTGATTTTGTGCCACTCTGTATGCGTTGTCTTTTCTCCAGTCTTTTTGTCACTGTATGTCTCAGAAGTTGCAACGGAGAGCGAACTTACAGCAACATTGTTTGTCGTGTAGCGAGTTTCAGGGTCTTTTCCGAGGTTTCCCACGATAATAACTTTGTTGATTCCTGCCATGCAAGCGAAGTTAAGTATTCTGGTCGAGTTCGCACATTTTTCGTTAAGTTTAAATAGAATGTCGTTCAGGTGTTTCATATTCAAATGAATAGATGTATTTTTGCGTCCCCTTTAATGTGGGACTTTGTGACATGTCGTCATAGAGTGTTATTTATCAAGCAACTACAAGTAAAAGATGACAAAAGCGGATATCGTAAGTCAGATAGCTGACAAGACAGGAATGGAAAAGCACGACGTTCAAGTAACGGTCGAGGCTTTCATGCGAACTGTTAGAGAGAATATTGAGAGTGGAAAAAATGTTTATCTTAGAGGTTTCGGGTCTTTCATTGTTAAGAAGAGAGCCGCGAAAACAGGAAGAAATATCTTAGCCAAGAAATCTATCCGCATTCCCGCTCACAACATACCTGCATTTAAGCCTGCAAAGGAGTTTGTGGAGAATGTTAAATCAAACGTAGCTGTTTAAGAAACAATATTTATGAAAGTCTATCAGGCCATACTCTTTGCATCAACTCTTTCATTCGCGGGTTGCGGGTCAAACACATCTTCAGATGTGGATTTCGCTGAAACCGCAGTTGCTGAGAGTTTTGTAGCGGATGATGAGCTGATTGACGAAGCCATAAAAATTGTACAGGGTGCAAGTGCACCTATGCTGGGGATTAAAACTTTACTTTCCTATGCTGATTCAGATGCACCAAGTGTCAAAGCTAACTTCTGGTTGGGTAAATTTGGTGTTCAGAGTGAGCAATTTGAAAAAGCCAAAGATCGGTTTTTAAAGGTGTTAGAGATTGATCCCAAGCACAATGAAGCATTTTTAAATCTACTTACTCTGTATGTGAACACAGAAGATTTTAATGCTGCAGCTAAATTATATAGAAAATATCCAGCTCTAAAGTCAGATTCGTCCATGACGAAAGACTTAGAGAAAATTATTAACAGATTGGAATCCGGCATCAGTGTGGTGTCAGGACCTAACGAATAAATTATTTGTCATGCCAAGCGGAAAAAAGCGCAAGCGTCATAAAATGTCTACGCACAAGCGTAAAAAGAGATTACGTAAGAACCGTCACAAGAAGAAGAAATAATCATTTCTCAGAGCTGCTTAACATAAGCAGCTCTGCGACGTGTTATTCTTTGTTTGCCTAGTTAATCTGGGCTTCAATTTATATACGTTGAAATCAGAATTGATCATTAATTCAACTTCAAAAGGAGTTGAATTAGCCGTCCTTGAAGAAGGTAAGCTCGTCGAGCTTCACCGTGATCCAGGTGAGATTTCCTACAGAGTAGGAGATATCTATCTGGGTCGCGTAAGGAAGGTACTTCCAAATCTTAATGCTGGATTTATTGATGTAGGTTACGATAGAGATGCTTTCTTGCATCACAGTGACTTAGGTGCACAATTTAACACCCAGCAAAAATGGACAAAGCTTGTCATGACTGGCAAGCTACCTGTGAGTAATATCGAGAAATTTAAGCTCGAGTCTAAAATCGATAAGAAAGGGCAAATGAAGGACTATGTTAGTTCTTCTCAGCTTGTGATGGTGCAGGTTGCAAAAGAGCCGATTAGCACCAAAGGTCCAAGACTAACAGCTGAGGTTACCTTGCCAGGACGTTATTTAGTTCTGGTTCCTTTCTCGGACAAAGTAAACCTGTCTTCTCGTATCAAAAGCGAGAAAGAAAGAAGTCGACTTTCGAGTTTAATTCAAAGCATTCGCCCTCCAGGATTCGGGATCATTGTTAGAACAGTAGCCCAAGAAAAAGGCTCTGCAGATCTTCACAGTGACTTGTCAGATCTTATTAAACGTTGGGAAGAGCTTTTTAAAGGACTGCAGCGTGCAAAGCCAGGAAAAAGAATCTTGGGTGAGTTGAATAAAACAAGTACAGTTCTGAGAGATGCTTTGAGGCCCGAATGTGAGCTGATTCGTGTGAATGACGAAAAGTTAGCAGATCAGGTGAAAACGTATCTTGGAAGCACTGGTTCTGATAAAGTTGACAGCGTCAAGTATACAAAAGACTCAGATCTTTTTAACACATTGTCGATTCATCGTCAAATTAAAGCAACGTTCGGTAAGAAAGTGAATCTTCAAAGTGGTGCGTATCTGATTATTGAGCAAACAGAAGCTATGTTCGTCATTGACGTCAATAGTGGAGGTCGAAAAAAAGGTGCAAGCAGTCAAGAAGAAAATGCACTTCAGACAAACCTTGAGTGTGTTGATGAAATCACACGTTTGTTACGTCTTCGGGATATAGGAGGAATCGTAGCGATTGATTTTATCGATATGGCGAAGAAAGAACACAACAAGCAGCTCACCGACGCCATGAAGTCTGCGATGAAGAGTGACAAAGCAAAACACAACATCGCTCCACCCAGTAAGTTTGGTGTCATTGAACTGACACGGCAGCGGGTTAGAGATGTCGCGAATGTGGAAACACAAGATCGCTGTCCCTCTTGTAATGGAACAGGGTCTGTTCAGGCAGCTATTTTAGTAACAGATACGATTAAGTCAAGCTTGAAGTATTTGTCCAAGGGAGAAGGTCAGAAAAAGTTAACGCTTTTTGTTCATCCAATTTTAGAGGCATACTTGCTAAAAGGAGAGCCAGTGAAGGTGTTTAAAAGCTTTTTTGGCACTTCAGTTCGAAAAGAATGGGAGAAGGAGCTTGGGTTAACTTTAGCGTTAGAGAGTAATTCCTCAATGGAGATATTAGAATTTAACATCTACAATGAAAGAGGAGAAGAGCTGACTATCTGATTGACTTATTCCAAGTCTTTGGGATAGCATAAGAATGATTTCTTGACGGGTTTTGTTAAAAGCTCTAAGCTGAGGTGGTCGTTGGATTCTGCAAAGTCTCTTAAGCTTCCGTCTTTGTATTGGATTAGAATTCCATTCTGCGTGTAGGCTTTGTTTTCGATGGATTGATTTGAAACGAAATATGAAGCTTCGTCGAGAGTCAAACTCCACTTTTTAGCGATGAGACTTATTTTCTCATGAACTTCTTCTGTGGTAAAAGGGTGTGGTCTAAGTTCGATTCGAAACAGTTTTCTGTCAAGCAACCTTGCACTTAATGAAGATAGAACTCTGTCAGTGTGATGTCTCCATGCTTTCATTGCGCTAAAAACATCGGAATCATCCAGTTCACAAAAAGAATCAACGATGTTGGGAGTGGATGCAAATGATGCTTTGTCAAAATCGTTTTTTAGAAATCTTAAAAGAGCGGGTGTCGCAAAGACTTCAATGCCTGATTGTGCCAAAAATTTTGCTCTTCGTAACACAAGAGTGAGCATATACTCTGCACTAAGAACTGTTCTGTGAAGGTAGACTTGCCAATACATCAGTCGTCGTGCTACAATAAATTTCTCAACACTGTAGATTCCTTTTTCTTCAATCACCAGTTGATCGTTGGAAACAGAAAGCATTTTTATAATTCTTTCACTGCCAACTTTCCCTTCAGTTACTCCGGAGTAAAAACTATCTCGAGCCAGATAATCAAGTCTGTCCATGTCAAGTTGTGAGGAGACGAGCTGGTGTAAGAATTTCTTAGCGTATTCGTTCTTGAAAATCTTGATTGCCAAAGTTAGTTTTCCATCAAAATCTTGATTTAAACGGTCCATGATCATCGTGCTAATGTCTTCATGTTGCACACTTTTAACTAAGCTGTGCTCTAGGGCATGACTAAAGGGTCCATGACCGACATCGTGAAGCAGAATAGCGAAGCATACTGCTTCATCTTCTTCCTTTGTGATTTCAACTCCTTTTGTTCGGAGCACATCAATCGCTTCCTGCATCAGAAACAAACTTCCCACCGCATGGTGAAACCTGTTGTGAACTGCCCCGGGATAGACCAGGTGACTCAAGCCCAATTGGCTAATTCTCCTAAGACGTTGGACATATGGATGGTCAAGTATATCTATCGTGAAGGAGTGGCGAAGGGTCACGAAACCATAAATGGGATCGTTTAAAATTTTATGACGATTTGTCTTTGACATAATTGTTGACATGAATTTAGAATACGAAACGTGGATTAATTCCGTTGATGTTTCTTTGCGCAAGATACTTAAGCACATGACGAGACAACCACATATACTTTGGGCCGATGATGAAATCGACATGCTCAAGCCCCACATTCTCTTTCTCGAAGGTAAGGGATTTCAAGTAACTCCAGTAAATAGCGGTGTTGAAGCTTTAGAAGAAGTGGAGAATCAGGTGTTTGATTTGGTCTTTTTAGATGAAAACATGCCTGGGATTAATGGCATTGAAACTCTTCAACGAATTAAACTGTTGAGGGCGCATCTTCCCGTAATTATGATTACGAAGAGTGAAGAAGAGCACATTATGGAAGAAGCAATCGGTTCTAAAATAAGTGATTACCTGATAAAACCAGTCAATCCTAATCAAATTTTGCTTGCTGTCAAAAAGTGTCTTGATGGAAAACGACTTTTGAGTGAGAAGGTGATGACTGATTATCAAAGAGAGTTTAGAGAGTTGGGGATGAAGATGATGGGGGCAATGGATGTTGAAGATTGGTATGATGTTTATGGACGTCTCACACATTGGACTCTTGAGTTAGAGAAATCCGAGGATGATAGCATGCAGGAAGTACTCTCCATGCAATTTGAAGATGCAAATCGACAGTTTGGAAAATTTATTGAAAAAAATTATCAAGCATGGATAAGCTCTGGTGATGAAGAAAACATGCCGGTAGTGCCCATTCTTTCTCACAGAGTTCTTCCTCAGTTCCTGCCAGAAGCCATGCAGTCTGCCCAAGGCAGACAGGTTTTTTTAGTCGTCATCGATAACCTGAGGTTAGATCAGTGGAGAGCTATAGAACCTATGTTGAGCGATTTGTTCACTGTCGTCAAAGATGACAAGTACATGAGTATTCTTCCAACAGCTACGCAATATGCGAGAAACGCACTTTTTTCGGGGTTGCTTCCTGCAGACATCAAGCGTTTATACCCAGACTGGTGGATTCATGAAGATGCCGAAGGCTCTAAAAATAAGTTTGAAGAACAGTTGCTACTTGAATTGCTCAAGCGACTCGGTATTGATGGGAGAACAAGCTATCACAAAGTGGCAAACTTAGCTACAGGAAGAAAATTACTTGATCAGTTTCACGAAACAAAGGGGGAAATTTTAACAACGGTGGTGTATAATTTTGTTGATATGCTTAGCCATGCGCGAACTGATATGGAAGTGATTAAAGAGCTCGCTGACGATGAAGCCGCGTACAGAAGTTTGACGTTAACATGGTTTGAGCATAGCGCGTTGAGGGAATTGCTTGAAAAAATGGCCAAGGTAAATGGTCGCGTCATTGTCACGACCGATCATGGGACAGTCAAAGTAAACAATGACGTTAAGGTTCGAGGAGATAGAAGCACCAACAGCAACCTTCGTTATAAAGTGGGAAAAAATTTAGGTTACAACACCAAGGAAGTGTTTGCTGCGGAAGACCCAGAAAAATTTGGTCTACCTAAGGCAAATGTCAGTTCTAGTTATGTTTTTGCGAGGGACAGGGATTTCTTCGTTTATCCGAACAACTACCACCAATTTGTAAAACACTTTAAAGACACGTTCCAACACGGAGGTGTAAGCTTAGAGGAGGTCATTGTTCCATTCGCCATTTTAGATGCAAAAGAATAAGACATGCGAAGTTTGAACATTCTCTTGGAAGTGAAAGGCTTTTATCTTGCAGATCTTCACCAAATTGCAAACAAAGTCGCATCATTTCTGCCAAACGATGGTGTGGTTGTTTTTCAAGGAGAAATGGGTGCGGGAAAAACCACATTGATCAAAGCAATATGTCAGAGTCTAGGTGTAGAAGACAATGTGTCGAGTCCTACTTTTGGTTTGGTCAATGTTTACCACATGAAAAATGGTGGGGTCATTAACCACATCGACTTATACAGATTAAAAGATGCGCGTGAAGCTGAAGAAGCTGGAATTTTTGATTTGCTAGATCAATCAGGCCTTTCCTTGATAGAATGGCCAGAAAGAATAGCGGATTATTTACCTCCAAACAGTCTTGTTGTGGAGGTCAATCGATGTGATTTTGTGGGGGAGGGAGAAGAGCCAGATAGAAGAAATATTATTTTGCATGGGAATTAGAGCGATTAAATGCTGGTAAAGCATTAAATTTCCAGTTACATGGAAACAGGACGTAAAGCCATAAAAGCGCTAGCAAAGGAAGCTTCATTGTTGCCACAAGAAGAATTGTTACAAGTTCTGGCAGGTCAGAAAGATCTTACAATAGGCATTCCTAAAGAGATAAGTTTGCAAGAAAAACGTGTAGCGCTAGTGCCTGAGGCCGTAGCTCTGTTGGTTGCGCATGGACATCAAGTACTTATTGAATCTGGTGCAGGTGAAGATTCGAACTTCTCGGACATTGATTACAGTGAGTCGGGTGCAAGAATTATCCATGAAAGAAAACAGGTTTTCGAAGCCGGTTTAATCTTAAAAGTTGAGCCACCTTCTTTAGATGAAGTGGATTTGATGGAGCGTGGAGCGACTTTGGTGAGTGCTTTACAGCTCAATGTCCAAAACAAAGAGTTGCTCATCAAGCTAGGTCAGAAGAAAATCACAGCAATCGCATGGGATCTGATTAGAAATAAAAATGGGCTGTACCCACTTGTTCGTGCAATGGGAGAAATCGCTGGGAATGTATGTATTTTAATTGCAGGAAATCTCCTTTCAGGTGAGAAAAGCAAATCAGCGATGTTGGGTGGAATTAGTGGAGTGAGGCCCAGTGAAATTGTTATTTTAGGTGCTGGAACGGTAGGAGAATTTGCAGCACGCGCAGCAATGGGCCTGGGAGCGCAGGTTAAGATATTTGACAACAGACCTCACAGGCTTGTCAGAATCCAGCAAAGTTTAGGCCAAAGAGTGTGGACCTCTACTTTGCAGCCTTCTGTTTTAAATGATGCTTTAAAGACAGCCGATGTTGCAATAGGTGCTTTTCGTGGAGACGGATCCAGGTCGCCAATGATTGTAAGTGAACCCATGGTTAGCTCAATGAAAGAAGGGTCTGTGATTATCGATGTGTGTATTGACAGAGGTGGATGCTTTGAGACCTCCCAGATGACTAGTCATGAAAGCCCGACATATATGGATCATGGCGTGATTCACTATTGCGTGCCAAACATCGCTTCTAGCGTTTCAGGTACAGCGAGTCAAGCGTTAAGCAATATACTTGCTCCTTTTATCTTAGGGATTGTGTCTGATGGAGGCTTAGATCTTGCCATACGAAGTGCAAATGTTGTCAAGTCGGGTGTTTACATGTACAAAGGCGTGATCACGAACAGAGATGTGGCAGGAGAAAGAGATCTACCGTTTAAAGATTTGGACTTGCTTTTAGCGACATACTAGCGTTTAACAACTTTATTTCCCGCCCACGACTTTTCTGATTTCATGGAGTTTTAACAGCGCGTTGAGTGGGGTTAAATTGTCAATGTCTAAATCGAGCAACCTGTCCCGAACATCTTCAAGCGCTGGGTCATCTAATTTGAAAAAACTCATTTGTACTCCTGGTTCAGAGGCGGTGTTTTGCGTTTCCAATGTATTCTCAAATTGAGGTAGCTTAACAGGAGATATTTGAGGTTCTCCAGGGGTTGTTTCCACCCCATTGTCTGTTCTATTTGACTCAAGTTTTCGAAGCACGTCTTCGGCTCTTCGAACCAAGGAACGTGGCATTCCAGCGAGTTTAGCGACGTGAATACCGAAGCTGTGGTTTGATCCTCCCGCGACAAGTTTTCTAAGAAAAACAATGCTTCCATCAACCTCTTTTACACTCACATTAAAATTTCTGATTCGAGAAAAGGTAGTGGTCATCTCGTTGAGCTCATGGTAGTGAGTCGCAAATAAAGTTAAGGGTCTAATTTGATCATAACCATGGAGGTGTTCTGCAATCGCCCAAGCGATGCTTACCCCGTCATATGTGCTTGTACCTCTTCCGATTTCATCAAGTAGAACCAAACTTCGTTCAGTGATGCTGTTTAAAATAGAGGCTGTTTCATTCATCTCGACCATGAAGGTTGATTCTCCACTTGAAATGTTGTCAGAAGCGCCAACCCTTGTGAAAATTCTATCAAGAATACCCAACTCAGCACTTCTTGCAGGCACGAACCCACCACTTTGTGCCATCAGACAAATTAATGCCGTTTGCCTAAGAAGAGCACTTTTACCCGCCATATTTGGTCCGGTGACCATAAGTATTTGAGCTTTTTCAGGATCGAGTGTGAGGTTGTTTGAGACATACGATTCTCCAAGCGGAAGCTGTCTTTCAATGACAGGATGCCTTCCTTCAATAATTTTTACCCCATGACTTTCATTGATTCGGGGACGAGTATATCCGAATTCTAAGGCCACAGAAGCAAAACAGTTTAGCACATCCAGTTCCCCCATGGCCCTGGCATTGCCAATTAGTTCATTTGTGTTTTTTACAGTTTCTAAAACGAGCGATTCATAGAGTCTCTGCTCCAGAGTCAATGCTTTTTCCTTGGCGTCGAGAATTTGCGTTTCCAACACTTTCAATTCTTCGGTGATGTATCGTTCAGCTTGTGTCAAGGTTTGTTTTCTAATCCACTCTTCCGGAACCTTGTCTTTATGTGCGTGACGCACCTCTAAGTAATATCCAAAGACATTGTTGAAGCCTATTTTAAGAGAACTAATGCCAGTTTTCTCCACTTCTTTTTCACGAATGATCTCTAACGCTTTGTGGCTCTCAAAGGCCAAGCTTCGTACTTGGTCCAATTCCTGGTTAACGCCTGGTTTGATTACTGCACCTTTCCCAACTTGATTTGGAGCTTCATCTTCCAGCTCTTTGTCCAACCTGAATCGCAATGAGTCGCAAGGTGATAGCCGTTCAAGAATCGGAAGTAAAGCAACTTCTCCGGCTGCTTCTTCTGCGACTTTAAGGACCCCTTCTAGACCTCTGCGAAGTTGTACCAATTCTCTAGGGTTAATCTTTGCAGAGCTTGCTTTTGAAGCTAGCCGCTCAAGATCTCCAACTCCTGAGAGAATCGTTTTCATATTTGTAGACAGCTTTTCTTGGTCCGTCAAAAGACTCACGGCAAGGTGCCTTGCCTCAATCGCTTCTTTATCTGTCAGAGGCATAATCAGCCACCTTCTTAACATTCGAGCACCCATTGGTGTTGATGTTCGATCTAATGTCTCAGCGAGAGAAGTTCCGTCAGGGTGACTTGGATGAATGATTTCAAGGTTTCTCACCGTAAAGCGATCAAGCCACATCCCATCCGTCTCTCTTAATCTCTTCACACCCTGAAGGTGAGACAAGTTCGTGTGGTGTGTAAACTTGAGGTATTCTAAAATGACACCTGCAGCAATCTTTGCTGAAGGAGCGTCATTTAATCCAAAACCTTTCATGGAAGAGATTCCAAATTGAGACTGTAGCTTTTCATTGGCAAATTCTTCAGAAAAAACCCAGTCTTCAAGTTTAGAGCGTGGCGTGTCATCTCCATACAATGAGATTAAATCAGACTCACACTTTTTTTCACAAACCCACTCTTTGGGGTTAAAGCTTTTTAGAAGTTTATCAATCCACTCGGAACTGCCTTCAGCTGCTAGAAACTCTCCAGTTGAGATGTCTAAGAAGGCGACTCCGCAATTGTTTCTAGTCCAATGAAGAGCTGCTAAATAATGATTTTGTTTTGATTGCAATACTTGATCATGCATGACAACTCCTGGTGTAACCAGCTCAGTAACACCTCTTTTAACAAGCCCTTTTGCTTGTTTCGGATCTTCAAGTTGATCGCACACGGCAACTTTCAACCCTGCCCTAACAAGCTTGGGCAAATAATTGTCAAGAGAATGGTACGGAAAGCCAGCCAACTCAATTTCAGAGGCGCTTCCATTTCCTCTTTTTGCAAGGATAATGTCAAGTACACCTGCAGCTACAATAGCATCTTGGCCGAACGTTTCGTAGAAATCGCCCACTCGGAAAAGTAGAATAGTGTCCGGATGTTTGGTTTTAATCCGGTTGTATTGCTGCATCAAAGGAGTCACCTTACCTGCCACGTCTTCTCATGTTAAAAGTTAGAAGACCAAGCTACCAATCATTTTCCAATCTGGGATTGATTTCAGGCAAGGTTTGTCCACAACAGACGAACAAAACGAAGTGTTATGCGACTTTTAAGCCTTGTTTAGCAATGGAACCTTTGTGACCTTCACAATACTTTAAATCAACAACCAATTCTTTAACATCCCCGCTAGGCAACTCGAACATAGCATCGGTTAAGATTGTCTCAAGAATCCCTCTCAGACCACGAGCTCCCAATTTAAACTCAAGTGCTTTCTCAACGATCCAATCCAAAGCATCAGCTTTGAATTTAAGTTTGATTCCATCGAGTTCAAACAAATAAACATACTGCTTGATGATGGCGTTTTTCGGTTCCGTTAAGATTCTTCTAAGAGCTTCCCTGTCCAGTGCATTTAAATGAGTAAGAACAGGGAATCGACCTACCAGTTCAGGAATTAACCCGTAACTTCTTAAATCAGAAGGTGAAATAAACGAAAGGATGTTGGTCTCAATTTTAGCAGCCCCACCAGTTTTAAAACCGATTGTAGATCTACTCAGTCTGCGTTCAATCTGTTTTTCAATGCCAGAGAATGCTCCCCCACAAATGAACAAAATATTCTTCGTGTCTACTTTGATTAATTTTTGCTCTGGATGTTTACGTCCTCCTTGAGGTGGTACTTGAACTTCTGTTCCCTCAAGAAGTTTTAGAAGCGCTTGTTGAACACCCTCTCCACTCACATCACGTGTGATTGATGCGTTGTCACTCTTGCGTGCAATTTTATCAATTTCATCAATAAAAACGATACCTCGTTCAGCAGCTTCAACATCAAAATCGGCAGTCTGTAAAAGCCTTGACAAAACGCTTTCTACATCTTCACCCACATATCCAGCTTCTGTTAAAACTGTAGCGTCAGCGATACAAAATGGAACATCAAGCATCTTTGCGATCGTCTTGGCCAGAAGTGTTTTTCCTGTCCCAGTCTCGCCAACGAGAATCACGTTTGCTTTATCAAGTTCAACTTCAGAACCTTTGATTGGCGGGTTGAGAAGTCTTTTGTAATGATTGTAAACCGCAACTGAAAGTGTTTTTTTTGCCTCATCCTGACCGATGACATAGTCATCGATGTGATCTTTAATTTCTAGGGGTTTCTTCAGCTCTAAATCCAATTTTTCATTGGGCTCAGGGGCAGACTCCGTATCTACGATCTCCTCAGCTTGTCTAACGCAGCGATCACAAATGTGACCAGAAATTCCTGCAATAAGTATTTCGACTTCTTCTTTGTCTGTACCACAGAAAGAGCAGATTTCTTTTGACACACTATCTTTTTCTTTAGCCATTGGGTCTAAATATTTCTGATTAGCTTCTTACAAGAACTTCATCAATCATTCCGTATTCTTTAGCTTCTTCTGCTGTCATCCAGTAATCCCTGTCGCTATCTTCCCAAACTTGCTCGTAGGTCTTTCCAGAATGGTGAGCAATTATTTCGTAAAGTTCTTTCTTGAGCTTTTGAATTTCTCGAGCTGTAATTTCAATATCTGAAGCTTGACCTCTAGCACCTCCCAATGGTTGGTGGATCATAACTCGGCTGTGTTTAAGTCCAGTTCTCTTCCCAGCGGCACCACCGCACAGCAAAACCGCACCCATGGACGCAGCCATTCCAGTGCAAATTGTTGCAATTTCAGGACGGATGTATTGCATTGTATCATAAATACCAAGACCAGCATAAACACTCCCACCTGGTGAGTTGATGTAAATTTGAATGTCCTTGGAAGGGTCCGTAGATTCTAAAAACAGCAACTGTGCTTGAATAATATTTGCAATATTGTCATCTACTCCGGTGCCCATAAAGATAATTCTGTCTGCCATAAGTCGAGAGAAAACATCTACCTCACGAAAGGGCATGGGTCTTTCTTCTATGACAGTTCGTGTCATGTTTTCAGGGCCGTAAGCCGATGAAATGAAATCTCCTACTGTATGGCTGCTTAATCCGCGGTCTTTGACGGCATATTTTATAAACTCGTTGCGATTGTTCATGGTGCTTGAATATACCTGCAATTTAGGTAGCTAATGACGATATATTCACTTTTATATCAGCGGATTTTCACAAAGAGCATTCGATTTACTTAACCTCAGCCGCAAGCTTTGCAAACTTCTCATAAGGAATTGATTTTTCCTTAATGCTAACAAGTGTTTTGAGGTGGTCTACGACTTTACGTTCAAGAATCACATCCGCAATTTTACGTCGTTCGTCTTCCTTAGCCAACACACTTTTTGCAACATCTTCCAGCTGGTCTTGATCTAGAGGCATTCCGTGTTGAGCATACTGTGCTCCAACAAATTTGCGTGCCTCAGCTTCTAATTCCTCTGCTGTAATTTGAATGTTTTGATCCTTTAAAACTTTTTGCTGTAGAAGCTGCCAACGCAATGATGCGGCATAGCCCTCAAATTCGTTGTCGAGTTGTTCAGGTGTAACAGGCTTTTCATTTGCGGCCACAATCCAGCGCTTTAAAAACTCCTCTGGCAAAGGTATTTTCATGTAGTCAATGACATCCGTGACAAATCTGCGGCGGAAAACCCACTCAGCATCTCTGTCAAAATGTCCCTCTAAATCTTTCTCTATTTTTGAGCGAAATTCCTTTTCGTTGTTAACTTCACCTTTCGGGTAGATCTTGTCGAAGAGACTTTGTCCAACTTCATGAGGATCCAAGTGTTTGATTTCTTCAACCGCAAATTTAAAGTCGTGTTTTAAAGAATGAATTTGGTCGTGCGTGATGCCTAACATGCGACCCAGATCATCATGGCTTTGGCTTACATTGTTAGGGTCAACTGTTAATACATCTCCAACCTTCGCCCCTATAACTTTCTTTTTAGTAGACTTGTCTTCGATGAATTCTGCAGAAATCGAGCTGCGATTTTCAATTCCACCGTCAACTTTTTCGCCATGTTCATCAAGCTGAGTGAAGGTGCCTAAAAGCATGTCTTTGTCACCTGCGATTTCAACATCACTCACTTTCCCATGCTGGCGTTGCATGTCAACCACACGATTGTCGACTGCTTTTTTATCTACAGGAATAATGTGTCTCGTAAACTTTGCTCTCCACCCAAAGCTCAAATCGATTTCAGGAGCGAGTCCCAATTCATATGTGAAAGTGAATGTGTCGGGGTTTTCCCAATCGCCTTCGTCTTTGCTGTTTTCAGCTGGGATGGGGTTTCCGAGAACTTGAATCTTTTTTTCTTGGATGTGTTTTCCGAGAGATTCCTGTAAAATTTTATTGATTTCTTCTGTGAGAACTGTCTTGCCGTATTGCTTTTGTACAATAGACATAGGGACTTTTCCTTTTCGGAAACCCGGCAAAGTAATTTGCTTTCTTTGTGCTTTTAAGATGTTGGTACAACGACTTTCGTAGTCGTTTTTATCAAGTTTAACAGTAACTAGCGCTCTAAGCGCATCAATCGGTTCTTGACTTATTTGCATGGTGTTCTTTTTAAAGAATCGTCCTATTGTAGTTGGAATTGTGCGGGTGGAGGGACTCGAACCCACACACCTTGCGGCACCAGATCCTAAGTCTGGCGTGTCTACCAATTTCACCACACCCGCATTCCAAATAGGGGCGCAAAGATAGGACTAAGAAAAGTAAAAACACGAATAAATTGATGACTAACGCGAGTTGGATTGTTTTCATGGGTATTTGTGATTTTTGCAACTTGGCATTGTGAAAATAAACAGGCTCATAATCATTCATTTAATGCTGTGTTTTTCATTTGTTTTACATGTTCAGGTTAACTCTCAAACCACTCAACTGTCGCGTGATTTTAACAAGGCTCAATTTCAAGTATCGCAATTGTTGTGGGGAACACGTTGGAATTCATTTGTCTGCGAAACGCGGATGAATACAGAGCCGAGTGTCTGGTTAGGATGTGGTTGGAGTGGTTGGGAGGCTTTCAGTTCATCACGAGTTTGGGCTGGAAAGGAACTTAAAATTTTTCATTCAGATTCAGGAATTAGCATTGTTGGTTGGACTTTGTTGGGGGGAGAGTTTCAACGTTTGAGAGAAATCGGTGTTGTTCAACTTGGCGGTGTATCCGAACTCGGGATGGCATTTGCATTGAATGATGGTGTGAAAACCGGAAAACTTCAAGCTCAACTAATCAATGCTGGTGAAGAGTGGAGAATTAGAGGTTTCCTCAACATAAGTGAGGCATCTCTCATGTCTTTCGGTGCAGGCATGAGATCTGATCTAAGTGGTTACGGATGGGCGCTATTTTTTAGAAAGCGAATGAATAATGTTGAATTTACAATTGACATTGCAGGTCCACAATTTTATTTTTCCTGTGGATTCATCAGATTTGGAAAAGTCCAAAGTGCAATGATTCACAAACAAGGTGTTTCTGGCGGTTCAACTCATTGGTCATTTAAATGGTAAAGAACATTGTTTGTTTCATCTATTTTTTTATTCAAGCTGATGACTTCAGCGCACAATCTCAAGCTGCGATTAACAAGTTAATTGTCCCAGCCATTGAAGATGGCTGGATGGAAGTGAACGAGGGAGAACAAATATCCAAACATCTTTTGCAGTTTGGATGGCCCATTGTTGCAGAAGAAGCTTGGGCTATTGAGGGTGTGCGTGAAGAAGTTGCTGTAAAAGTAATGCTTGACGACAGGTGGACTTTGTGGTGTGGCTGGGGGAAGCAGTCACTCTCAACAGAGTCACAAATGATTAGTGCTCATGTTGTAAGTGTCGGTGATTTCGGTTCAGGATCTTCATCAAATACAGAGAATTTTGAAGGCGGTAGACTGGGGCTTATTGCACGTGTAAAAGGTCTACATTGGGGCTTAGTAGCTGAGAGAGACGCGGGTGAAGTTGGTGTTGACCATCTCGGAGGTTACGTTGAAAAGAGACTCGTGAATGGTGTGCATTTTCTGATCGGGGATCACAGGGTTCACTGGGGGTCAGGGTCTACAGTTTTTAGATATGATCCATTTCAATCCATGCGTGCGCCCCATAATTTAGGTCAAATAAGTCGAGATTTTTCAGGTGTAAATACAGGCGACGGTACACCAATCCGCAGAGGCTTTTCAGTGAGTAAAACAAATGCAAATTGGTGTGTGTCAACCTCGTTTGATTCTCAAAGAAAGGATTGTGCTGTGGATACCGTCACGGGAGAGATAACCTCGATGTATTCATCGGGGCTTCATCGCACAGCAACAGAAAGATCGAGGTTAGAGCTTAGACAGAGTCGTTTGGCGTGGAGCATTCTTTATAAATCACCCAGAACGATGTTCGGCGTTTTAGGTGAGTTGGGGCCAGGAAATGTTGTTGGGTTTGTTTATAGAAGTGAAAAAAACGCATTCAGTTTTGAATCTGAAATATCGCTATTCAGAGGGGGTGTATCTCTGAGAAATCGAGTGATATTTGCATCAGGAAAACATATATTTCTGTTCGCAAGTTTAGACAAATCAGGCTTACAACATCCCTACAGGTTGTATGGTGAACAAAACAATTCTGATTCAAGTTGGTTAGGTGGTGGAGGATTTTACGTTGAGCAAAACAACAAGAAACTGATTGTAAAAACTGAATTAAAGAATGGAAAATTGAGTTTTAAATCAACTTTTTCACTGGATTCAGAATTGGAAATTGGCGGAGTGCTTCAAACACGATTTCAAATTAAGGGCGGTATTGATGGTGCTGTCGAGCTTCAAGCGCGTTTGAAATGGGACCTATCTGTCATCAAGTTCACCTCGGAATGGATCAAGTCAGGCAGTGAACGCGAAAGTATAGGTAGGGCATTTAGGGTAGATCTTAACAGCAAGAGAAAACTGTCAGTTGCGGTTATGAATGGTGGAGATGATATGATTGGAAGACTCTATCAACTTCTTCCAACTGCTCGAGGATACAGGTTGTTTTCAGTTGGGGATTCAACAAGAAGAGCTGTATTTACTTGGGAGGTGATTGTGGATCGTGTTGTGATTTCTTTGGAGAAGGTTTGGCCCAAATCAAAAGTTCATGAGGGAGAACTTTCGTCACAACGAATTTCACTCCGGTTTGAAGTGAGGTAATTGAGTGCCTATCTTGCAAACAACTTAGAATTGAAAAGAACGATGGCTAATACTTCGGATATTAAAAATGGAATGTGCTTAAATCACAATCATGGATTGTGGCAAATAGTCGAGTTTTTACATGTAAAACCTGGTAAAGGTGCTGCTTTTGTGAGGACGAAACTTAAAAACATAGAGACAGGAAAAGTTGTTGATCACACGTTTAATGCAGGTATGAAAATTGACCCCGTTAGGATCGAAACCAGAGAGTATCAATATCTTTACAACGATGACATGGGGTTTCATTTTATGAACAGTGAGACGTATGAGCAAATTCCAGTTGAAAAGCACCTTATTAATGCTCCTGAGTTTTTAACGGATGGGCTGATCTGTAAGATCCTATTTGATGCAGATAATGAACGGGCTATTTCTTGCGATTTGCCCAATCACATTGAGGTTGAGATCACGTATACTGAGCCCGGTGTAAAGGGAGATACAGCTACAAATTCGTTAAAGCCTGCAACAGTTGATACAGGAGTTGAGGTTCGTGTGCCTTTATTTATTAATACAGGTGACTTTATTAAAGTAGACACTCGAACTAAGGAGTATTCCGAGAGAGTGAAAAAGTAGGGTGTAGCATGGTTGATAAGCGTGAAAAAAGATTGATAGGGAAGCTAGAACTGAGAGAGTTTAAGCTCAGTGCTTTGCTTGATGTTACTCGCGCTATCAATTCTAAAGCCTCAGAAAAGGAGCTTTTAGCACACTACTCCCAAGCACTTCAAATCCATCTTGGAATTGGTCGATTGGTTCTTTATACTGTTGATTTAGGAAGGTCGTTTTGGAGATTGCTGATTGCCAATGGTGTTTCGGGAGAAGTCCCAGATAGTCAGTCGATTGATTTCTTCAACAAGCTCAATTCAGGCGGAATATCACTGGTTGGAGTGGAAGGATTAAACAACCATTCATTTGACATTGTGATTCCAGTTTACAAAGACGATGTTGTCATTGCTTTTGTTTTAGCAGGTGACAAAGAAGAAGACGCACCTGGCATGAGTCCGGTAGTGAAACATCTAAACTTCATTCAAACACTTACCAATATATTGGTGGTGGCTTTGAGAAATAGGGAGCTTGTAGATGAGAATTTAAGGCAAGCTGGTGTGAGAAAAGAACTTGAGTTGGCGGGTGAAATGCAGGCCATGTTGTTGCCTAAGATTTGGCCTAAAGACAGCAAAATAGATGTTTCAGGCTACTATCAACCCCATCAAGAAATAGGAGGTGATTACTACGATTGTTTTTTAGTTGGGGATGATCAGGTAGTGATGTGTATGGCAGATGTGAGTGGAAAGGGTGTAGGCGCTGCTATTTTAATGTCAAACTTTCAGGCCAATGTGAGGGCGATTTTCAACCGAGATGTTCAATCTTTAATTGAAAACGTCAAGGAGCTAAATACCAGAGTCATGGCAAGTGCGCAGGGCGAGAAATTCATAACCTTTTTTGTGTCAGTATTTGATAAAAAATTGAACGCTTTAGAATATGTAAACTGCGGCCACAACCCACCTCTGTGGATAGATGAGCAAGGTCATTCAATTTTATTAGAACGAGGTGCTGTGGGTTTAGGGATGTTTTCAGAGTTACCTGCGGTTGTTTCTGGGAATGTTGAGGTTCAGGCTGGATGTTCATTAATCTGTTATACAGATGGTTTGGTAGAGCAAGAAAATGAGGCGGGAGATGAATTTGGCATGAAAAGATTAGAAGATATCGTCAGGAGGGGTGAAGAAAAAACTCTGGAAGAAATGCACGCAACCATGGTTCAGTCTCTGCAAAAATTCAGAGGGTCAAATCCACCTTTAGACGACACAGCACTTTTAAGTTGCCGATTTAGGTAAACTGTTTCTTCTGCTTTCAATATCTAGCACTACCAAAAGTGCTAAGAACCCCCAAAAGGGAGCACTCGCTTTGTCAGTGTCTAAGTAATTGTTTAAGACCCCGTGGATGAAGTAGGTCATTAAGCCCAGGTAGATTGAAGCTGCTAAATTTCGTTCATCTTTGTTTTTAAGGTTGTTCCACAAACGGAATCCTACAACCGACGCCCACAAAATCAGAAGTAAAACCCACAAAACCCCCAGGACTCCTTGTTCTGCTAAAGGTCCAAGGTATTCACTATGTGCGTTTCCCCCATCAGCATTGTTTGTGCTAATCTCAGTTTTTAATTCTGATTTTTGAAAAGGCGCATAGACAAACTGATATGTTCCAGGCCCCCAACCCACAATCGGTCTTTCTTTAAAAAGAGAAACCGCGCAGCTCCAACGATTGAGTCTTTCTAAGTTCGAGTCGTCACTTGAAACATTTGAAATGGATTGTACATGTTCAGTCAAGTTGTCTGATGAATCTTGCTTATTTCTTTGAAGATCGATCATGAGGCTGTCGAAATTAACGAGTGCCGCCAAGACGATTAACACACTGATTGACGCCAAAGTTTTTAGCTTAACCCCGATTTTCATGGCGATAAATAAAGCTCCTGCTCCCGCAAGCGAAACCCATGCAGCTCTTGTGAAAGAAAGTACTAAGCCGATTGCGATGATGGCTGTTGCAACAGCCAAAACGAGTTTTGACAATGCTGGCCTGTCTTTTTTTGATAGAAGCGCAATAGCTGGAGGGAACATCATGGCCAAGACCGCTCCATAGGATGTGTGGTCTTTAAAGAACGGTTTCATCATCCAATGGCCAGCGTGTTTGCTGAAGTCATAACCAGCATGTCTGATCACAGTGTAAACAACGACAATACACAAAGGGAATAAAAGCAGCATAACCATTCGTTCTCTGTACTCTGGTTTTTGGAGCATAAGATGACCTAAGAAGAAAAAGAAACTGACAATAAACCAAGCTCGAGAAGTCATAAACTTCAAAGAAACAAGTGGGTCATAACTGGTAACTGTTGTGATGGCCATCCAGACCATCATGCAGCCAATTGTAATTGTAATCGGGTGTGAAAAAAGCCGTTTGTCCACGGGCCACCCATAAAAAAAACGAAATAAAAACAAGATTAAAGCCCCTAAAAGCAAAGGTTCAGTAGGCATATAAAGCCCCAAAGATGTCACCCCCAATTCCTGGAGATTAATGCTTAATGGGACCGACAATAAAACAAACCCAATATATAAATCAAGTCGTTTTATACTCCACCATGCGAGAAGCATGACAAGAGGTAGAAGCGCAATCAGTAAAAAATCATTGTATGCAGCTACTCCTAAGAGTATGGAGAAAAGAAGCGTTCCTGTTAGAACTGTTTTATCTGTCAGCCACGGCCTCACTTACGTTGAGTTTCAGCTGCCTGTATACTGTCGGCAATGAGCAACAAAATCAAGGCCAGAGCCAGCGCTGACATGACACTGACGACAACGATTAGCCATCTCACTGGATAAGATTTCTTGTCAGCGGCTTCAGCAAAGTCAATCACAAGACTTGATGGAAGTTGTGTGCTGGAGTCGACTTTCATTAAATCAAATCTCTTTTTTAGAGTCGCTAGTTGCTCATAAGCTGGCTCTAGAAAGTTCGTGAGTTTGTTGTATTTGTTTGCTAGCTTAGAGATCTGTTCCAAATCGTCTTTTAAAATCAATGCTCCACGCATATTGTTGTCGGCAACAGCACGGCCGTATTCTGCAGTCAGCCCTTCTACTTGCGCTTCAAAGTCATAAATCCCAAAAGAGTGAAGTTCGCCTAAGTCATTTTCAGCTGCCTCAATCTCTTGAATGGCTTGGTTGTAGGATGCTTTAGCAAGTTTCAACGCATTCTTCGCCCGGTCATTTCTCAATGCATTTGCCAGGCTGTCAACAAGGAATACCAAATCATTTGCGATATCTCTAGCGACGTTTGGATCTTTGTCTAAGACATGAATTTTGATAGAACCAAACCTGGTTAAATCAGCTCCTACATTGCTGTTGTATTCTTTTTGCAGCAATGTTCTTGCTCCGGATTCCTTCAGGTCTATTTCGTAATGTTCGTCAAGCTTGTGGTTAATGATGATTTGAGACCTCACTTTGTTGCTGTTAAGCAATTGCAACAACCTCTCAGCATCTTCAGTTTCTCCATAAGCAAGTAAATTACCCTGTTTACTTTCTTCAAAGAATTCTTCACCAATGGAGCTTTGTGTGGTTGCGAACATGATCACAGTGGACTCAAATTTTTCCTCAATAATGAAAGAAACACCTGCGGAGATGATAAATGTGACCAGACCTACGGCAATGAATATACGCAGTTTACTAAACACAAATAACAGCAGGTGAGATGAGTCTAATTTAGCAGAATCTCTATTTTCGTCGGGTTGAATCATCCTCCAAAGTTACGATTAGAAAAGTTTAGAGTATAAAGATCTTAAATGTACTTCCAGCTTGTTTGCTTAAACCAACGCTTTCACGAACAGAGTGTTCGAAATAATGTCTGAGCACTGAATTTAAATGATGCAGCTTTAAACTTGTGCTTTTATCAAGTCACCGAGTGTGATTTGTGAGCGTCAAACAGATATAGATCAAGTTATGTTCTTTAACTTAGCTCTATGGCACGAATTGCTTTAAATGCTCGTTTACTTATTCCAGGAAAGCTTGAAGGAACAGGACTATTTACTCACCAGTGCTACAAAAGGTTGATTGCCTCCCGTCCCCAAGATGATTTCCTATTGATTTTTGACAGAAAACCACCTGCGGAAATAGAATACGGCTCCAATTGCCAGAAGATTTGTTTGCTGCCTCCTGCAAGAAGGCCCTGGTTGTTCGATCTGTGGTTTGATTACGCCATCACATGGAAGTTAAGAGTCTGGAAGGCTGATCTGTTTGTTTCCACAGACGGTTACATTTCACGAAGGACTGAGGTCCCACAATTAAATGTAATTCACGATATTAATTTCGAGCATCACCCTGAGTGGCTTCCTCCGAGATTTTCCAATCACTTTAAATCTAGATTCCCAGTATATGCTAGGAAGTCTTCGAAGCTTTGTACTGTTTCTGATTTCAGTAGAATTGATATTTCAGAAAAATACAACGTCAATAAGTCTGAAATTTCGATCATTCCGAATGCCCCGGATAGTAAGTTCTCACCCATTTCTGATTTGGAAAAATCCAATTCTCAACATCAGTTTGCAAAAGGCAACAGCTATCATGTTTTTGTCGGATCGCTTCACCCAAGAAAAAACATTCATGGGATGTTAGATGCGCACAGAGAGTATAGAAAGCGAGGAGGAAAGTCAGACTTGGTCATTGTTGGTACTTCAATGTGGACAGATGAACATCAAGATGCCGAAGGTGTCCATTGGGTTGGGAGGTTGGATGATGATGTTTTGGTGGCTGCTGTTGCCGGTGCCAATGCGCTGTTATACCTGCCGTTTTTTGAAGGTTTTGGTGTTCCAGTTGTAGAGGCAATGGCATGCGGTGTGCCTGTTGTTGCAAGCAATACATCGTCTCTTCCTGAGGTGTGCGGAGGAGCCGCTGCTGCCTTAGTGAGCCCACATGATTTTGAAGGAGCTGCTCAAGCTCTGTTGGATTTAGAAACAGATGCTGTCTGGTGCAAACAAATATCACAGTCAGGAATCACAAGAGCGCAAGATTTTAGTTGGGATCAGAGTGCTGAGAAGTTTTCTGACCTCATCTCTGAATTGTTATCCTCATGAATAAGCTAAGGGCTTTTTTAGAGAGACATCGTCTTGAGGCGGGGTGCGATGAAGCTGGACGTGGGTGCTTAGCAGGTCCAGTTGTTGCAGCAGCTGTAATTTTAGACCAGTCAGTAGCTTCAGAGTTAGATTTGAATGACAGCAAGCTTTTGACAGCAAAAAAGCGAGAAGAACTCAGAAGAAAAATTGAGGAAAAGGCTATTTCTTGGGCTGTATCCTTTGTGCCACATGATCAGATTGATGAAATAAACATTCTTCAGGCATCTTTTTTAGCCATGAGGAAATCAGTCGACAAATTGCATGTCAAGCCAGAATGTCTTTTAATTGATGGAAATCGATTTGTGTCCTCGGACTCTATGCCGCCTCATACATGCATTGTAAAAGGTGACGCACAATTTTCCTCAATTGCTGCCGCAAGTATACTTGCGAAGACGCACAGAGATGAATTCATGATTCAACAAGACAAGATATGGCCAGGTTACAGTTGGTGTTCCAATTTCGGATATCCCACAAAAGCTCATCGATTGGCGATTGCTAGATTAGGTGCAACTCCCATTCATAGAATGAGTTTTAAACTTCTCTAGGACCATGAAAGTCGGATGTAAGGATTTAATCTTCCGACAAACTCAGGATTTTGTTAGATAAAGGCACGAATAATCACCTCGTTTGGAGTAAATTGCAACACTATAAAAACAACCAGTTCTACTATGAAACGCATTCTATTTTTCTTTTTTGCAGCGACTCTTTTTTCGCTCTCAAGCACTCAGGCTCAGTGTGAATTGTTCTTCTCAGGGTATGCTGAGGGATCTTCAAACAACAAGTTTCTTGAGATTTACAATCCAACGAGTGCTGACATAAGCTTAGATGGGTTCGCCTTAGCAAATGTTTCGAACGCTCCAACAACACCTGGAGCTTATGAGTATTGGAGCCAATTCCCAGAAGGTGCTGTAGTTACTGCCGGTGATGTTTTCTTCATCGTTCACGGAAGTGCTACTGATCCTGTAATACTTGCCGAAGCTGATTGGCTTCATACTTATGGTGAAACAGGAACCGGTCTATCAAACGGTGATGACGGATACGCTCTTGTTGAAGGTACTGAAGATGATTACGCTATTGTAGATATGATTGGAACATGGGATGCAGATCCTGGTTCT
>MDTF01012474.1_pt1 | contig 23340 bp, 22 predicted proteins | sample 811191 | NCBI WGS metagenome assembly MDTF01 (sample SAMN05326649, study PRJNA326480) | marine metagenome | isolation source: seawater | place: Southern Ocean | collected 2011
AAGCAACCAAGGTCTATTATCCATGCACTTGGGATAATTAAAAAAGCTTGTGCGATTTCAAACCGAGATAGCGGAGCCTTAAATAAGAAAAAGTCTATGGTAATTATTGATGCTGCAAATGAGGTAATTGACGGAAAATTAGATGATCATTTTCCTTTGACTGTTTGGCAAAGCGGTTCCGGAACTCAATCTAATATGAATATTAATGAAGTTATATCAAATAGAGCAATTGAGCTGTTAAATGGAGATATTGGTTCAAAAATTCCGATTCATCCCAACGATGATTGCAATATGAGTCAATCTTCTAATGATACTTTTCCAACAGCAATGCATATAGCAATTGCTATAAATATAAATCAATTACTTATACCCTCATTAGATAAACTTCATTTAGCATTGACTAGTAAGTCAAATGAATTTAAAAAAATTATTAAAATAGGGCGAACGCATACAATGGATGCTACCCCTATTAGTCTTGGGCAGGAATTTTCTGGGTATGCTCACCAAGTTAAAATGGGTATTAAATCTATAAAATCTTCGCTGCCAAGAATTTATGAGGTCGCGCAAGGTGGAACGGCAGTTGGAACAGGATTAAATACAAAAAAAGGATGGAGTAAATCCGTAGCAAAAAATTTATCAAACATAACAAAACTTCCATTCGTTTCAGCACCTAATAAATTTGAAGCTATTGCAAGTAACGATGCTATTGTTGAATTATCTGGATCAATTAAAAGCACATCAGTATCTTTGTTTAAAATTGCAAATGATATTAGACTTCTTAGTTCAGGACCAAGGAGTGGCTTGGGAGAGTTACAGCTACCAGAAAATGAACCAGGTAGTTCAATAATGCCTGGAAAGGTAAACCCAACACAAATTGAAGCTTTAACTCAGGTATGCATCCATGTTCTTGGTAATGATTCTGCTATAGGTTTTGCTGGGTCTCAGGGTCATTTTGAATTAAATACATACAAACCAATGATTGCTTACAACATCCTCCAATCTATAAATCTTATTGGTGATGCCTGCTCTTCGTTTACTGATAATTGTGTAATTGGAATAACTCCTAACAGAAATAATATTGATAAATTAATGAAAGATAGCCTTATGCTTGTTACGGCGCTAACTCCAGTTATTGGTTATGATAAAGCAGGGATAATTGCTAAGAATGCTAATAAAAATGGAACCTCAATAAAAGAAGAGGCAATAAAATCTGGTTTTATTAGTGAAGAAACATTTGAAAAGGTTGTTGACCCAAAAAAAATGATAGCTCCAAATTAATTAATTCTTTTGCTTGTATTGGTTTGATGCGTAGGCCCTAGTTATTCCTTTTGGTCTTAAGGCCTCATGCCTTAAATTGCTTTTCTTCATTCTCTTTCGCCATAATCGATAGCTTGAAGCTTTAAGTTCTTTTGACATTAGAAGCTTAAGAGAGTCCTCTTTTAATTTAAATTGTCTATAAATAGAATCTAAAGGAGTTCTGTCTTCCCATGCCATTTCAATAATTCTATCTATGTCAGCTTTGTCAAAGTTAAATTTCATTTTCTAATTTTACCCTTAAATTTGAAGCTAATGCAGTTAGATTCTCTGTAGTGATTTGTTTTTTATCTGAAGAAATAACAAATAAATCTTCGACCCTATTTCCTAGAGTATTTATCCTTGCATCATTAATTGAGAACCCAAAAAAAATAATTTCATTAGATATTAAATCAAGAATGCCTGACTTTTGATCTGTAATAATTTGTAGATCAAAATTACCTTTTTTATTCTTATGGAAACTTACATCTGTATCAAAATTATGGTGAATAGCTTGTTTTGTTTTGCTTAGCTTTGTCTTATTCAATTCATAATTATCTTTAATAGCGAATGTGAGACCTTTCTCAATTACTTTAAAAAGGTCTGCGAAGGTAAAATTTGAACTTGATTCAACCATCAAGCTAAACATATCGAGGGCATAGCCATGATTCGTTGTAAACACTCTTGCTTGCATGATCTCAACATTTATTGTTTCAAAAAATTTTACAATCTTTGCAAAAAGAGCATTAGAATCTTTTGTGTATATTATAACTTCTATACCATTCGCATAATTCCCGTGATGAGCCCTTACAATTGGTTCGCTTGTAATTAAATGAGGCAATAGAATTCTTGTATGCCATGCTATGTCTTGCTCTTCAAACCTAAAAAAATATTCAAGCCCAAATTCTCTCCATAGCTCTTTGTAATCAGACTTATTAACCTTATATTTCCTTAGAATATCTTCTGCTGCACTCTTTCTAATTTTAATTGTTTCATCAATTGAAAGAGATCTTCTAGAAAGGTTTTTTGTTGTTAAGTTATAAAGATTGCTCAAAAGAGAAGATTTCCACTCATTCCATACATGAGGACTAGTAGCTCTTATATCAGCAACAGTTAGCAAATAAAGCGCATTTAAATTTTTCTGATTTTCAACAAAATTTGCAAAATTATCAATAACTTCAGGATCGGAAAGATCTTTTTTTTGGGCTGTACTTGACATATTTAAGTGTGCTTTGACTAACCAAGGAATCATACTTTTATGTTCACCAGTTAGCTTGTAATTTTTAACGAAACGCCGAGCTATTATTTCACCTAGCTCTGAATGGTCTCCGCCCCTACCTTTAGCTATATCATGAAAAATTGCTGCAAGATAAAGAATTTCTGGGTCTTTGAAATTAATAAATATCTTATAGCATTCAGGGAATTCGTTTTTTAGCTTGGATTTACTGAAACTCCTAATATTTTCAATTAGATTTAGTGTGTGCTCATCAACTGTATAAATATGAAATAAATCATGCTGCATTTGTGCGACAACTTTCCCAAACTGAGGAATAAATTTTCCAAGCACATTAGTTTTATTCATAAGACGAAGGGTCCGATTTACTTTATCACTCCCTTTAAGGACGCTAAGAAAAGAATTTTGATTTTCTTTCTGATTTCGCACTTTTGAGTCTATTAATTTTGATAAATTATTGAGTGCTCCTAGAAGATTTGGCCCAAAACCAACTACATCTTTATCCTGCTGCATAATTAAAAACGGGGCGAATAAATACTTGATTAATTGCTTATTATTTATATTTTTTATTTCCAATAGATTGTTGTATTTAATAAAGCCAATTGGGTGGTCTACCTGGGATGTAGAGTATTTTTTTGGGTTTAGTCTTTTCAAAAGAATTTCATTGAATAATATTATATAATTTATTGATTTATAGTAATATTTCATCACAATCTCACTTGCTTTTTTATTATCTTTACTACTGTAACCTAAAGCCTCTGCTAATTGGTTTTGGAGGTCAAAACTTAAACGATCTTCCGTAGATTTTGATAGCAAATGAAGGAGAATTCTTCTTTTATTAATCCGATTTCTATGGAGAGTTATTTTGTTAAATTCATTCTTATCAATGACCTTATATTGTAATAACTCTTCAAGTGTCCTACCTTTTTTTTGGCTATTTGAAATCCAAATTACTGTCTGAAGATCTCTTAAGCCACCAGGGCTTTCTTTAATATTTGGTTCAAGTTGGTAGGCTGAATCTTTATATTTTTTATGTCTTTTAGTTTGTTCTTTTATTTTTTCTTTATAAAATTTACTAACTGATATTTCTTTATCTATTAATAATAATAGTTTTTTATAAACTATTTGGCCACCAGTAATAAATCTATTTTCAAGTAAATTTGTGGCAGTTGTAACATCTTTATGAAACTCTTCTTTCACTTCATTCATGTCTCTTACGCTATGACCTATTTTTAGCCCAAGATCCCAACAGTCTGTAATAAAACCAGAAACGCTCTCAGTTTCATTCTTTGTTAATTTATTTTTTGAGAGAACAAGGATATCAACGTCAGAGTATGGAAATAATTCGCTTCTACCATAGCCGCCAACTGCTATAAGGCAAAGACTTCCTTTAAGGTTTCTTGCATTCCAGAGATTTATCAGCGAACTGTCTACTAATTTTGTATGCTTTGATAAAAATATCTGACTTTGGTGATTTTTAATAAAATTTTCACCAAGCATTTGAAATTTTTTTTGAAATGTTTCCTTTAGTCTTTGGATGTACATTTGTTATTAGACTTAGAAGGGTGGAGGAGGGGTTCCATCGGAGATAGTCATAACTTCATATGAGTCCTCTGTGACGAGAATGGTATGTTCCCATTGTGCAGAAAGACTTCTATCTTTTGTAACTACCGTCCATCCATCAGAAAGCATTTTAATATCTTTTTTCCCTGCATTTATCATTGGTTCAATAGTAAAAACCATTCCAGCAATAAGTTTAAGTCCTTGGCCTGGGTTTCCGTAATGAAGAACTTGTGGGTCCTCATGAAAGACTTTACCAATTCCATGACCACAAAACTCTCTTACAACTGAGAATCCATTTTTCTCGGCATGATTTTGTATGACAAAACCTATATCTCCAAGAAAATTACCTGGCTTAACTTTTTTTATACCCAACCACATTGATTCGTATGTAATTTCACATAATCGCCTAGCTTGAATTGAAGGCTCGCCTACATAAAACATTCTGCTTGTATCTCCATGGAAACCATCCTTGATAACTGTTATATCAATATTAACAACATCACCTTTCTTCAAAACTTTTTCACCTGGTATTCCATGACATATTTGATTATTAACTGAAGTACAGATTGATTTAGGATAAGGGGTGTGTCCCGGAGGAGCATAGTTAAGTGGAGCAGGAATAGTTTTTTGTATGTTAACCATATATTCGTGACACAATCTATCAAGCTCTTCTGTAGTTGAATTAGGATTTACGAAATTTGTTATATAATCAAGGACTTCTGACGCTAACTTGCCAGCAATTCGCATTTTTTTGATATCTTCTTTGTTCTTTATATTGACTGTCATATTTAGCAAAAATATTAATTAATATGTTATTATAGCGGGCTTTCGTACTACAAAAAACTATAACCCATTAAATTTAGTTTAGGGGTGCCATTCTTAAATAAAAATGGTCATTTTTAAGTTTAATGAAGTGATAACCCTTAATAGGAGATTAAATTATGTCAATAACAATGAGACAAATGTTAGAAGCGGGCGTTCATTTCGGACACCAGACCCGTTATTGGAATCCAAAAATGGCACCTTATATTTTTGGGGATAGAAACAAAATTCATATTGTAAATCTTGAAAAAACTCTTCCAATGTTTGAAGAAGCTATGAAGTTTGCCAAAACTCTTGCCGCTAATAAAGGCCGTATTTTGTTTGTTGGTACAAAAAGACAAGCCAGAGATATCCTTAAAGAGGAAGCACTAAGAGCTGGGTGTTCTTATGTTAATCATAGATGGTTGGGCGGAATGTTGACAAATTTTAAAACAATCAAGCAATCAATCAAAAGGTTGATTGAGTTAGAAAATATTTTTGAAGATGGCAGTTTAGATAAAATAACTAAAAAAGAAGGATTAAATCTAAAAAAAGAATATGACAAGCTCGAGCGATCAATAGGCGGCATTAAAAATATGAATTCATTGCCTGATGCAATTTTTGTTGTTGATGTAGGATACGAAAGTGGGGCGGTTGTTGAGGCAACCAAGCTAGGCATTCCAATTATTGGGGTAGTTGATACAAATAACTCTACTGAAAATATTGCTTATGTTATACCGGGAAATGACGACTCAAGTCGTGCAATCCGTCTTTATGCTAGAGGTATGGCAGATATTATTCTTGAAGGTAAAAATGCAGCAATCAATGAGGTCGCGAAAATGGTCGCCAAAAATGAAGCAGATGACGAAGCATTATCTGAGGTAAGTGAGTCGGCTAAAGAAACAACTTAAATAATTTTTAGTTTTTTGGAGTATTTATATAATGGCTGAAATTACAGCAAGTATGGTTATGGCTTTAAGGGCAAAAACTGATGCGCCTATGATGGATTGTAAGAAGGCTCTAACAGAAGCAGATGGAAATGAACAACGCGCTGAAGAACTATTAAGGGTTAGATTTGGTAATAAAGCATCAAAAGCATCAGGTCGAATCGCAGCAGAAGGAGCAGTTATTGCATCAATTAGTAATAATGGTAAAACAGGTGTTCTTCTAGAAGTTAATTCAGAAACTGATTTTTGTGCAAAAAATGATGAGTTTAAAAGTTTTGTAAGTGATCTTTCATTCGCTATTTTAGAAAATAAACCAAAAAATAATATTGATGCTTTAAGTGATATTACTATCAATGGTATTTCTGTTGAAGAAGCAAGAACGCTTTTAATTGGTAAGATTGGTGAAAATATTACTCCAAGAAGATTCAAGCTATTAGAAGCAGAAGGTCAACTCCACTCATATATTCATGGTGTAAAAATTGGTGTAATTTTAGATCTTGAAGGGGGCAATGAAGAATTAGGAAGAGATATTGCAATGCATATTGCTGCCTTAAAACCTAAAGCTATCGATAAATCAGGTATTGAGAACGAACTTATAGAAACAGAAAGAAGAGTGGCTATTGAAAAAGCTAAGGAAGCTGGAAAGCCAGAATCGATGCTCACTAAAATTGCTGATGGGACCGTCAATAAATTCCTCAAAGAAGTTACCTTACTCAATCAAGTATTTGTTAAAGATGACAAAATTACCATCGATGAGCTCTTAAGAAAAAATGATGCAAAACTTCATTCGTTTACAATATTTAGCGTTGGTGAGGGGATAGAAAAAGCTGAAACTGATTTTGCCGCGGAAGTGGCTGCCGCTTCTCAGGGATAAAAAGGTTTTTTTAACAATTCTTTTTTTTAAATTAAATTAGATAATTTAATATACTTTATGGCCAAATCAATCTACAAAAGAATTTTACTTAAACTTTCAGGTGAAGCCTTAATGGGTGACGATGCTTTTGGTGTCAATCCTGAAACTATCAATAAAATTGTTACTGAAGTAAAAACAGTGAAATCTCTTGGAGTTGAAATTGCTATTGTAATTGGTGGTGGAAATATCTTTAGGGGAGTAGCGCTTGGAGCTGCCGGTATGGATAGAGCAACTGCAGATTATATGGGTATGCTCGCAACAGTAATGAATGCTTTAGCTCTTCAGGATGCAATGAAGCATGCAGGTCTTATTAGTCGTGTTCAATCCGCTATTAATATTGATCAAATCGTTGAGCCATATATAAGAGGCAAGGCTATAAGGTACCTAGAAGATGACAAGATTGTTATATTTGCAGCAGGCACAGGTAATCCTTTCTTTACTACAGATACAGCTGCAGCGCTCAGAGCTATGGAAATTAATGCTGACATCATGATTAAGGCAACAAAAGTTGACGGAATATACTCAGATGACCCAACAAAAAATAAAGATGCGATTATGTATAAGAGCGTAACTTTTAATGAAGCAATCCAAAAAAATTTAAAGGTTATGGATGCAACTGCATTTACATTATGCCGCGATCAAAAGCTACCAGTAGCAGTATTTAATATTTTTAAAAAAGATGCACTTCAGAATATTTTACTGGGTCACGATGAAGGTACGAGGGTAGTCATATAATAAAGCGGAGATTATTTTATGGAAGAAATTAAAACAAATGTTAAAATAAAAATGCAAAAAAGTTTAGATTCACTGAAGTCTAATCTTTCTAAAATTCGAACTGGAAGAGCTCATACAGGAATTCTAGATCATATTAACGTAGATTATTATGGTTCACTAACATCGTTAAGTCAGGTCGCAAGCGTCACCCTTGCTGATTCAACAACAATTAATATTCAGCCTTACGAGAAGACAATGATTCCTGTTATTGAAAAAGTTATTCGTGAGAGTGACCTTGGTTTAAATCCGGCAACTTCAGGTGAAACTATAAGAATACCAATGCCTCCACTAACAGAAGAAAGAAGGCGAGAATTAATTAAAGTGGTAAAGTCAGAAGCTGAGAATTCTAAGGTTTCTATGAGAAATATTAGGCGAGAAGCAAATGATGCACTAAAGAAACTAATTAAGGACAAAGAGATAAGTGAAGACAATGAGCGAAGATCTCAGGATGAAGTCCAAAAGAATACTGACCAATTTATTAATGAAATTGATAAATTAACGGAGCTGAAAGAGAAAGATCTTTTAGTTATATAAATTTGGAGTTTTTCAATTTCTTATTTCCTCGAAAATTTTTTCTTAAATCGAAAAATTTACCAAAACATATAGCAATTATTATGGATGGTAATGGCAGGTGGGCAAAAAAAAGATTGTTACCAAGAGAGGCTGGGCATGTCAGGGGAGTTAATGTAGTTAAAGATGTTATTAATCTGGCAAAAAAATATAATATTAATTCTCTCACTTTATTTGCTTTTAGTACTGAGAACTGGACGCGACCTAAAAATGAAGTGTTATCTCTCTTAAATCTATTTGATAAGTCTATTGATAATGAGAAAGATAAGATTGAGTCAAACAATATAAAGATGAAATTTATCGGTGATCTATCATCACTTCCATCCGATCTCCAAAAAAAAATTATTTTTATTGAAAAAAAATGTGAAAAAAATAATGGAATGCAATTAAATATTGCTATTAGCTATGGAGGAAGATCTGAAATAGTAAGGGCAGTAAATAAATTTATTAAAAATAAAAAGACCAAGCAAAATATATCTGAAACATTATTATCTAAAAATTTAGATACTCACGGCTTACCTGAAATAGACCTTCTTATTAGAACTGGCGGTGAAAAAAGGCTTAGTAATTTTATGTTATGGCAATTAGCTTATTCCGAACTTTTCTTTACCGATGCTCTTTGGCCTGATTTTAACGAGCCAATTTTTATTAAGGCTTTGTATTTTTTCCAAACAAGAAAGAGACGTTTTGGTTCATTGATGGATATTTGACAATGTTTATAGCTAGACTTAAATCTACCTTGTTAATGTTAATAATATTCTTTTTGAGTTTTTTTATTTTCGATCCTTGGGCTTTTATTTTTCTTTCATCTGCTGTTTCAATTATTGCTTTTTACGAACTATCTTCATTATTAAAATTAAAATTTAATCAAAAAATTACTCTATGGATAGCTTCATTATCTATTTTTATATATTTTTATTTCTTTAATTTAGACAGTATGAATGTTATTTTCTTTGCTGCATTATTTTTTTGGCTCTTCTTTGCCACATTCCACCTTTACAGTAAATTCTTGTTACCAGATAAACTTAAAGTAATTGTAGGTATTATTTTAATAGTCCCTATGTGGATTTCTGTCGTTTGGCTATTTTTAGATAATAAATTATTTCTACTATTTATTTTTATGTCTATTTTTATTGCAGATATTGGGGCGTATTTATTTGGTAAGAAATATGGGAAAAATAAACTTATGCCTGATGTAAGTCCTGGAAAAACATTTGAGGGTGCATTAGGTGCTTTTTTTCTTAATGCCATATTTGCTTGTTTATTAAGTTTTTATATTTCAGTTGACATATTATTTATTATAACCGGAACGTTATTAATATCATTTACGAGTATTTTTGGAGATCTTTATGAGTCACTATTAAAAAGACAGGCTGGCATAAAGGATAGCGGCTCTATTATTCCTGGGCATGGCGGAATTTTAGATAGAATTGATGGTTTTTGCCCTACGATTCCAATTTTTGCATTAATCTTAAATTATTCACATATCTTTGGAATTATCTTGTGAGGTCATTATCAATTCTTGGCTCAACTGGAAGTATTGGCTGTAGTACATTGGATGTTGTTAGGCTACATTCCGATAGATTTAATATTTTTGCTTTATCTTCTTACACTAATACTGAATTATTGCTTGCACAAGCTATTGAATTTAGACCTTCAGTTATTGTCACCAAGGATGAAGTGTCTGCAAATAAAATTCATAAACTAATTAGGGGCACATATACCCCAGAAATTTTATTTGGAATTTCTGGTTATAGATATATTGCAAGTGCAGATGAAGCTACGGATATTGTTTCTGCCATTTCTGGCTCTGCTGGCCTTTTACCTACGATGGATGCTATTACAAATGGAAAAAGAATCCTCTTAGCAAATAAAGAAGCTATGGTGATGGCTGGCCCATTAATGATGAATCTATGTTTAAAATCTAATGCAAAATTAATTCCTGTTGATAGCGAGCATAATGCTATTTTTCAGATTATCCATAGTAATGCTGATACTAATGCTGTTAAAAAGATAATATTAACCGCTTCCGGTGGACCATTTCGAGATTTTACAATTGATCAATTATCAGATGTTACTATTGAGCAAGCTCTTAATCATCCAAATTGGGTGATGGGAAAAAAAATTACAATTGATTCAGCAACTATGATGAACAAAGGCTTAGAGGTAATTGAGGCAGCCTATCTATTCAATATGCCAATTGATAAAATTGATGTATTAATTCACCCACAAAGTATTATTCACTCATTTGTTGAATTTCTTGACGGGAGCTTAATAAGTCAGCTTGGTTACCCAGATATGAAAATTCCAATTTCATATGCTCTTGGATTTCCTGATCGAATTAAGTCTGGTGTTGAGGGTATTAAGCTTGATGAAGCCAATGATTTGACATTTAATAAACCAAACAACAAATCGTTTCCTTGTCTGGATTTGGCTTACCAAGCATTTTCCATGGGTATGGCATCAACTATAATTCTCAATGCAGCAAATGAAGTTGCTGTTGAAGCGTTCCTTAAAAAAATTATTCCTTTTACTCAAATACCAATCATAATTGATTCGGCATTACATTCATGGAGACCTAAAAATCCATCCAATATAGATGATATTCTGGCGATTGATGCTGAAATAAGAATCAAAGCCAAGAGCTTATTACCTAGAAGCTGAACATAATTACTTTGAACCACTTAAAATACCCTACTCATATAAAATTTTATATGTAATTAAGGAGAAAAATTGTTATTTCTCAATCACTTAGAGTGATGTTTTATTGCACGATTACTCAATTTCAGTATATAATCACATTTTTAATTTATCAATTCATTAATGACTAAATTTTTACTGTCTTTTTTACTGATTTTTACATTCAATTCTTATTCACAAGAAGAAATTAGAGTTTCTGATATTAAGGTTGAAGGTCTCCAAAGGATTGATCCTGGACTTATTTTTAGTAATATTCCATTTGAGATTGGCGATGAAATCAGTAGCATCAATTTTTCTAAGACCATAGACCTACTTTTTAGGACAGGTCAATTCAAGGACATATCTGTCGAGAGAGAAGATACTGTAATTATAATTTCAGTTAGTGAGAGACCTATAATCTCTGAAATTAATTTTTTCGGATCTGAAACATTTCAGCCTGAGCGACTACTTGAAGGTCTGTCATTTATGAATGTTGGGGCTGGCTTAGTTTTTGATAAATCTGACCTTGTAAAGGCGGAGCAAGAAATTGCAAAACAATATTTAGGTCACAGCAAATACACTGCAAGGGTAGTATCTGAAGTTGTATCTCTTGAGAGAAATAGAGTTAATATCAATTTTTATATTGAAGAAGGCCGAATTTCACGAATTAAGTCTATTGATATTATTGGTAATCGTACGTTCAAAAAAGTTGACTTATTCGACCTAATAACTTTAAAAAATACAAACTGGTTATCTTGGTATAACAAAGATGATAGATACTCTAGACAAGAACTTTCTGGAAATCTTGAATCAATAAGGTCGTTCTATATGGATAGGGGTTTTCTTGATTTTAAGATTAATTCAACCACAGTAAGTATTTCGAAAAATAAAAAAAATATCTATATTTCAATTAATATTTCTGAAGGTGACTTATATACTATTGGAACTGTAAAGGTATCAGGAAAAATACCTGAAGAGGTAGAATATGAAGGTAAGGAAGAAGTGAATCTAAAAGATTTAAGAGGCGAGATTTTTATTGAAGAGGGTGCTGTTTTTAATAGAAAGCTTGTAAATAAATCTTCTCAAAAACTAACATCAATGTTAGGAGATTATGGCTATGCTTTTGCTAACGTTAACCCTGTTCCAGATATCGATAAAATAAATAACATAGTAAACTTTAATTTTTTGTTGGAGCCCGGAAAGAGAATTTACGTAAGAAGAATTAATATAGCTGGAAATGTGAAGACAAAAGATAAGGTTATTCGAAGAGAGTTGAGGCAATTAGAATCATCATGGTTTTCGCAGGCAGATATTAATAGATCAAGAGCCAGGTTAAGCCGAACTCAGTTTTTTGATGCAATTAATATTGAGACTCCAGGCGTCGCTGGTGTGTCAGACCAAGTTGATGTCAACATTCAAGTTGCTGAGAGAAATACTGGTAGCTTAAGTGTTGGAGCTGGATTAAGTTCAGACGAAGGTATTGTAGGAACTCTAACCCTCTCTCAGGCTAACTTTATGGGTACTGGTAATTTTATTTCAACATCGGTTAGTACTGGTGATATTAACAATATTTACAGCCTAAGTTATACAGACCCTTACTTTACAGAAGATGGAATTTCTCGAGGATTTACAGTATATAAAAAGAGTACCAATACTAAGGGTCAGCTTAATGGCGCAGCTGCATACGCTACTGATTCAATTGGTGCCGGAATGAATTTCGGTTTTCCAGTAAGTGAGCACGAAGATATACAGTTTGGAACTTTATTAGATATAACAACCCTTGATTTAACTGGCGACGCACCTCAAGCATACAAAAATTATTGTACTAGTACTGGGGGATCAGCAACTACTACTTCATGTGATACTAGTTCATGGCTCTTTTATAGTGTATATACTACAGACACACTTGACGATGCAACTTTTCCTACAAAGGGAGAAAAATATACTGTACTTGCAGATATAACGGCTCCATTATTAGATGTTAAGTACTACAACATCGGATTTTCTGCTCAGAAATTTTTTCCTTGGGTAGGTGGCAAGTATACTTCAAGGCTTTCAGGCGAAGTTGGTTATACCGATTCATATGGAGGAGATGTTCTTCCATTTTATAAAAAATACCGTATGGGTGGACAAAAATCAGTTCGTGGTTATAAGGAAGGCTCAATTGGTAAAAAAGTATATGATAATGTTTATAAAGATTATATAACTAATGGTGGTAATACAGTTCTTAAAGCATCGGCAGAAACGTATTTTCCTGTTCCGGGAATGAAAAAAAATGAAAGTCTTAGGATGAGTGCATTTTTTGATGCTGGTGGAGTTTTTGATGATATTTCATCAATTTCTGAGATGAGATATTCAATGGGGGTGGGCGGTTTGTGGTTATCACCATTTGGCCCACTAAACATATCACTTGCATTGCCATTAAATGATGGCCAATATGATAAGACTGAGTCCTTCCAGTTCGGTATGGGTACTAGTTTTTAATAAAATTAACAGGAGAAAACTATGAAGAAAATATTTTTGACAATTTTTCTAATAATGTCTATTAACACTTCTTACGCAGAAATAAAAATAGGCTTTGTTAGGATTGATGAAATTTTAAAACAAGCACCTCAAACCGCAATCAGCAACAAAAAACTTGAAAAAGAATTTAAAGCAAAAACAGATAAATTAAAAAAATCAATTGTTCTACTACAAACCAAAGCAAAGAGCTTAGAAAAAAATGCTTTAACTATGGATGAATCTACTAGAGAAGCAAAGCAAAGAGAATTACAATTAGGACAAATTGATATTCAGAGAAGCGAAAGAGAGCTTAAAGAAGATATTAATTTAAGAAGGCGAGAGGAAATAAACGCATTGCAAGGAAAAATAAATATTGCTATTGATATGTTTGCAAAGGCTGAAAAATACGACTTAATTCTTTACCAAGGTGTTGCCTATACTAGCGACGCTGTTGATGTAACTAAAAGTGTTGTGAAAACGCTGAGCTCAGTTAAATAAAAGATAAAGATAAAGAATGCCTAATGCTTCCTCTAAAGAGCTTGCTGACCTAATAAATGGTACCTCTACTGACCCTCAATTAGTAGTCGATAATATTTCTTCATTGGTCTCTGCGGATTCTAGCTCTGTCTCTTTTTACTCAGACAGGAAGCTTAAAAATCAGCTTCAGACTAGTCAGGCTGGTTTAATGATACTAAGAAAAGAGGACTCGCTCGAATGGACAGGTCCCTCAATATATGTAGAAGATCCATACCTAGCATTCGCCATAGTAGCTAATTTTTTTAAAAAAAGAGTTGATTTTGTTGCTCATCATCATAGCTCAGCTTTAATTGGTAAAAATTCAAAAATTGATAAAGATGTTTATCTTGGTCCGCATACTCATATCAAGAAAAATGTTATTCTCGGAAAGTTAGTAATTATCGAGGGAAATACTTCAATTGGTGCGAATGTCTCTATTGGAAGTGGAACCATAATTCACCCACAAGTCACAATTGGCGATAACGTTAAAATTGGCTTAAATTGTGAAATATTTCCAGGAGCTGCAATTGGTGTCGATGGTTTTGGTTATTCTCAAGATGAATACAATAGCTGGATTAAGATTCCGCAAATTGGCTCAGTTGTGATCTTTGATAATGTTGATATTGGTTCGAATACTACAATTGACCGAGGTGCATTAGATAATACAATTATTAAATCTGGCGTTAAAATTGATAATCAGGTACAGATTGGACATAATTGTATAATAAATGAAAACACAATTATAGCCGGGTGTGTAGGCATAGCAGGTAGTGCAGTGATTGGGAAAAATTGTAAAATTGGTGGAGCAGCTATGATATTAGGACATTTATCAATTGCTGAAAATACAACTATTTCACCTGGAACAATGATCACAAAATCAATAAGTAAGGAAGGAAATAAATATACTTCAATCACTCCTTTTCTTGAACATAGAGAATGGTTAAAATTCGCTGCAAACATAAAAAAACTGGATGGAATAGATGACAAAAAAAACTAGTATGGACATTCATGAGATTTTAGATCATTTGCCACATCGATATCCTTTTGTGCTTATTGATAAAGTTACTTCTATGGATTTAGGCAATGAAATTACGGCTATTAAAAATGTGACTATAAACGAGCCTTTTTTCCCAGGCCACTTCCCTTATCATCCAGTTATGCCGGGGGTATTAATTGTTGAAGCAATGGCTCAAGCAGCTGCTATATTATCATTTAAAACAATGGACACTAAACCATCTGAGGAATCAGTGTACTATTTTGCAGGAATTGATAAGGCTAGATTTAAGAAGCCAGTTGGACCAGGTGATCAAATAATTCTTAATGTGAAGATTGATAGAGTTCTTAAAGGTATATGGAAGTACAGTGGAACAGCTTCAGTCTTAGACGAGGTTGTTGCTGAAGCAAGTATGATGTGTATCCTTAAGGAAATAAAGAAATAGTAAAACTTTAATGACTACACCTTCAAACATTCACCCAACTGCTATAGTTCACCCGCAAGCGAAAATTTCTAAAAATGTAGAAATTGGACCCTATTCTGTTATAGGTAAAGATGTAGAGATTGGTGAGAGAAGTGTTATTGGGAACCACGTAACTATTACTGGTTATACTAATATTGGTCAGGACAATAAAATTTTTCATTACTGCTCTCTTGGCGAGGCCCCTCAAGATAAAAAGTATGATAACGAGCCAACAATGCTGAAAATTGGCGATAGGAACACAATTCGTGAATTTTGTACCTTTAATTGTGGCACAGTTCAAGATAAGAAAATTACAACTATTGGAAGTGATAATTGGATTATGGCTTATGTCCATGTTGCTCATGACTGTTTGCTTAAGGACAATATAATCCTAGCTAATAATACATCTCTTGCTGGTCATGTAGAGGTTGATGATTATGCAATTCTTGGTGGACTTACTGGGGTCCATCAATTTTGTAAGGTTGGTTCTCACGCAATCGTTGCTGCTGGCTCAATTGTTTTTCAGGATATACCGCCATTCATTATGGCCGCTGGATATAGCGCAAAACCTAATGGAATAAATGTTGAAGGATTAAAAAGAAGAGAATTTTCAGCCAAAGAGATAGCTATAATTAAGAGGGGTTATAAGGCAATCTATCGAGACGGCAATACTCTTGATGAAGCGATCGCTATTCTAGAGATTATGGCTAATGACTTCTCATCAATTAATCTTTTTGTAGATTTTATCAAGAACTCTAAAAGAGGTATCGTAAGGTAGATGGCTAAAATAGCAATTGTTGCTGGGGAAGCTTCAGGTGATCTAATTGCTAGCCAACTAATGCTAGAAATTAATCAAAAATTTAAGAATGTTGAATATGTCGGTGTTGGTGGTCCTATGATGAAAAATAATGGACTGAATTCTTTTTTTGATTATAAAATCCTAAGTATTCATGGGTATCTAGATGCGATAAGAAGTATATTTAAATTATTAATTTCTAGAAATAATTTAATTAAATATCTTATTAGCGAAAAGCCTGATATTTATATTGGTATAGATGCTCCAGATTTTAATTTTTATATCGAGAAAACACTTAAAAAAAATAAAGTAAAAGTATTTCATTATGTTTCACCTTCTGTATGGGCATGGAGGAAAAAAAGAATACATTTAATGAAGGAGTATATGAACCATCTTTTTTTAGTTTTTCCTCACGAAGTTAAAATTTTTAAGTCAATAAAAATGCCATCAACATATGTTGGTCATCCGTTAGCAAGTATCATTCCATTAAAGCCAAATACATTACTAAGTAGAAAAAAAATTGGTATTAAAGCTGATTGTATTGTTATATCGATCCTTCCAGGAAGCAGATCTAGTGAGGTTAAATGGAATCTTGATATCATGCTAGGCTCAGCTAATATTATCCAAAGCAAACTTAATAATGTTTTGTTTTCAATTCCCTGTAACAACAAAGAAAATTTTGAAAAAATTAATATGGGTATCCGTAAGCATAAATTACTAAATATTAAGCCTATTATTGGTCATTCACATGACGTCATTAATGCTTCCGATTTAGTTATAGTTGCCTCTGGAACAGCAACTCTTGAAGCAGCTCTGTTCAAAAAGCCAATGTTAATTATATACAGGTCCTCTTGGTGGTCGTGGCAAATTTTAAGCAGGATGAAGATAATCCCATGGATAGGTCTTCCTAATATTCTCTTAAACAAATTAATTTCTCCTGAGCTTCTCCAGGAGAGAGCAAACCCTGAAGAAATTGCCAATGAAGCATTAAAAATAATAAACGATAAGAAGTATAAAAGATTGATTAATAAAGAGTTTACCGAACTTCACAAATCACTAAGGCGTAATACTTCAAATCTAATTCTAGACATATTAAAAAAGTATATTAAATGATAAAAATTTGTGGGATTGATGAAGCAGGAAGAGGCCCCCTCGCTGGACCTGTTTATGCGGCAGCAGTAGTTCTTGATCCAGAAAATAAGATTTTAGGCTTAAATGACTCAAAAAAAATTTCATATAAAAAACTTATTCTATTGAGTTATGAAATTAAAAAAAAAGCATTGGATTATAATTTTTCGTTTGCCTCGGTCAAGGAAATTGATAATATAAATATCTTAAATGCTTCATTACTAGCAATGTTAAGAGCATTTAATGGCCTTAAGTTAAAGCCAGACCTTATTTTAGTTGATGGTTTATATACTCCAGACATAGAGGGTATTAAAATTAATGCAATTGTTAGAGGGGATTCATCAGTACCAGAAATTTCAGCAGCATCAATTATTGCTAAGGTAGAGCGTGATCGATATATGTGCAAATTAGATCTTAAATATCCTCAATACAATCTAAAGAAGCACAAAGGTTACCCGACAAAAGAACACATAGGTCTATTGAGAGAGCACGGTGTTATTGATATATATAGAAAAACTTTTCGTCCTGTTAAGGAGCTAATTCAACAAGTAAATACATAGTTTTTTTGATAAATCAGGAAGATTATTCCTCTTCCACTCTCCAATATTCTTACTTATTATCTCTTCTTCATCTGTTGTTAGGTTTATAGCTACACACAAATTAATTTTTTCATTTAGGATTGCTATTAGATTATCAAGTAGCTGATTATTCCTATAAGGCGTTTCTATAAATATTTGGGTCTCATAATTCCCTAGAATATCTTTTTGCATGCCTTCTAATTTTTTCTTTTTTTCAATATAATTAATTGGTACGTAGCCATGAAATCTGAAGTTTTGCCCATTAAATCCTGATGCCATTAACGAAAGAATTATAGACGAAGGACCTACAAGCGGAACAACTTTAATACCATTTTTATGTGCAAGCTTAACAATTTTTGATCCTGGGTCAGCTACACAGGGAACCCCAGCATCTGATAGTAACCCAATATTTTTTCCTTGCGCTAAAGGATTAAGGTATGAAAGTAATGTCTCATTAGGCGTATCTTTATTATGGGGGGTGATTGTTAGTTCTTGGATGGGGGTAGATAACTTAAGTTTTTTAATTGTTTTTCTGGCTGATTTTTCATTTTCGACAATAAAGTATTTTATATCTCGAATTTTGCTGCGTTGCTCCTCAACCATAAAGTCGTAAATAGCATCTTGGTCAAGAGATGATGGAATTAAAAAAAATGCACCCAAAACCGGTTTTATGTCTCTATCGTCTTCATATTTTTCCTTACGATAATCTTTTGGATCCATACCTTCGCCTGTCTCTTCAATTGACCGGCTATAAGGTTTGTTACTGAGTGCTTGTTGCCCTAAGAATTTTACAAGCTCTTTAATTTTATCATTTTCCATTAAAATAAATTTTTTCTAACTCAAACATCTTGATTAGACATAATAGAGGTAGCCCAACAATAGCAGTTGGATCATTACTGACAATTTTCTCTAAAAGAGTAATTCCTAATCCTTCTGATCTAATTGATCCAAGGCAACCCTCTGGAGCTTCATTACTTAAGTAGTCAGATATCAATGACTCGGTTAAAATTTTATATTTAACATGTATTGTTTCTACATCTTTATATTCAATTTTTTTTGATTCATTAATTAGGCATACGGCACTATAAAAAGTAACATTTTTCCCACTTAATTTTATTAATTGATCGAATGATTCATCGGTATTTCTGGGTTTCTGTATTTGAATTCCGTCGAACTCTGCAGTTTGGTCAGAGCCAATAACATACGAATTTTCATTATCTTCGGAAACTGTTTTTGCTTTGAGTATGGCGAGTCTTAATGCAGATTCCTTGCCTCCCTCATGAGGTAGTTTAATTTCATTAACATGAGGTGAAATTACTTTAAATTTATTAGTTAGTCGTTGCAGTAGTTGTTTTCTATAAATAGAGGACGATGCTAAAATAATTGAAGACATTGTAATATTAGGATCGCTGGATTTCAATTAATGTTTCATTTGGAGATACTGCATCACCTTTTTTAATGTGAACGGCCATAACAACTCCAGACTTTGATGATTGAATTTCGTTTTCCATTTTCATCGCTTCAATTATAACCACCCCATCTCCAGCTTTAACTTTATCCCCAACCTTTACTTTTATGTCCACAATAGTCCCAGGCATAGCAGTTGTAACGCAACCATCATGACTTGGTTTTGGCCTTGCTTGATCAGAATTTTCAGTACTTTTATTTTTTTTATCAGTTGTTGCATTTCCTGTTGTATTTACTTGTAATTCATCAAGAGTTTCGATGAGTACCTCCTCAGAAATACCATCGACTGAGACATAAAATGGTCTTTCAGTTTCACCTGAGTCACCTGAGCCCTTAACTTTTATATGGTAAGTCTCTCCATGAAGTGAAATATTAAATTCACTTGGAGCATAGTGATTCCCGTTGTTGGTATCATTCTTAATTAAGAGCTCTTCTTGCTCAAGGGTTCCAGCATGTCTTTCTTGAAGAAATATAGTGGCTATGTCAGGAAACATTGCATAAGTCAATAAGTCTTCATCTGATTTAACATACCCTTCAGATTTAACTCTTAGGTTAGAAATTTCAGGCTTAAGTTTATCTGCAGGACGACAAGTAATTGGTTTTTGATCTCCAATGGCAATTTTCATAACATCTTTATCAACCGGTGCCGGAGTGTTTCCATACTGACCTAGGAAATAATTTTTAACTTCCGATGTAACTGACTTATACCTTTCACCTGTGATAACGTTGAGGGCTGCTTGGGTCCCAACAATTTGTGATGTTGGCGTCACTAAAGGCGGATATCCTAGGTCTTTTCTAACATTTGGTATTTCGGCTAATACTTCATCCATCCTATCAAGTGCACCTTGTTCATTTAGCTGGCTTGAAAGATTTGAAATCATACCTCCTGGAACTTGATTTATTAGAACTCTCGGATCAAGGCTAGTAAATTCAGACTCAAATTGCCAGTATTTTTTTCTTACTTGCTTTAGGTGATTCGTAATATCGTCCATTTTAGAAAGATTAATGTCCGTTTTGTATCCAAGATCATCTAAAGCAACAATAATTGATTCTGTTGTAGGGTGACTGGCGCCTTCAGAAAAGCTAGAATTACATGTGTCAATCATTGTCGCACCATTTTCCACTGCAGTTATTAAGTTTATACTGGCAAGACCGGATGTTGAGTGACAATGCATATGTATTGGTAAATTAATATTCTTTACTAAACTAGAGACTAAATCTTTGGTTACTTTTGGTGTTAATAGACCAGCCATATCTTTTATTGCAATACTGTCAGCTCCAAGTACCTCAATTTTCTTTGCAAGACTTACAAAATAATCAATATTATGAACCGGAGAAGTTGTATAACTAATTGTGCCTTCAGCATGTTTTTTATATTTTTTAACGGCTTTAATTGACACCTCAATGTTTCTCATATCATTAAGAGCATCAAAAATACGAAATACATCAACCCCATTATCTGCTGACTTTTTTACAAACATATCTACTACATCGTCTGAATAATTTCTGTAACCAAGTAAATTTTGTCCTCTTAAGAGCATTTGTATTCTACTATTCGGCAGTGCCTTCCTGAGCTTTCTTAAGCGCTCCCAAGGATCTTCTTTAAGATAGCGAACACAAGCATCAAATGTTGCACCACCCCATGCCTCAATTGACCAAAATCCCATATCATCTAATTGAGGACAGATAGGAAGCATATCTTCTGTTCTAAGGCGGGTTGCTATATGGCATTGGTGCCCATCTCTTAAAACTAGCTCTGTAATATCTATTTTTTTCATATTTTTTATAATCCTTCGTGTGCTGCAATTGCTGCGCCTATTGCGGCGGCAATAATATTTGGTGGTAATTGATCTTCATAATCAGTTAATTCAGGATGCGTTTCTACAAAACTTGTATTAAATTCTGCATCAACAAAATTCTGATTTTTTAATATTTCTAGATAGTAAGGTATTGTTGTTTTAACTCCAAATAAACCGATATCATCTAGTGAGCGAATACCTCTTTGCACAGCATCATTCCAATTAATTGCCCATATCGTTAACTTCGCACACATCGAGTCATAATATGGTGGGATTACATAACCTGTATAGATTGCTGCATCCGTTCTTACTCCTGGGCCACCCGCAGCATAATAACGTGTAATTTTACCAAAAGACGGTAAAAAATCATTTTTTGGATCCTCAGCATTTATTCGAAACTCAATTGCATATCCGCGATGCGTTATTTCCTCTTGTTTATATTTCAAAATAATTCCGCTTGCAATTCTAATTTGCTCTTGAACAATATCGATTCCAGTTATTGATTCAGTAACTGTATGCTCTACTTGTAACCGAGTATTCATCTCCATGAAATAAAAGTTATCGTCGCTATCTAATAAAAACTCCACAGTTCCAGCATTTTCATAGTTAACAGCTTTTGCAGCTTTCACAGCTAGATGTCCGATGTAGTTTCTTTGGTCTTCTGAGAGTTGCGGGGACGGAGCAATTTCTATTAGCTTTTGGTTTCTACGCTGTATTGAACAATCCCGCTCAAATAAGTGAACAACGTTTCCATGCTGATCTGCAAGGACCTGAACTTCAATATGTTTTGGGGTTAATACACATTTTTCAATAAAAATTTCTGGACTACCGAATGCTTTTGTTGCTTCGGAAATGACCCGATCAAAATTAGAATCCATTTCTTTTTCACTGTCACATCGCCTTATACCTCTACCGCCACCACCATTAGTTGCTTTAAGCATTACAGGGTACCCAATAGAGGAAGCAAAAGATTTAGCTTCCTCTAGACTATTAATATTTCCATCACTTCCAGGGATAACAGGGACTCCAGCCTCGATCATTGCTTTTCTTGCTTGGATCTTATCACCCATTCTTTTTATAACTTTTTCGTTTGGCCCAATAAATTTAATACCTCGTCTTTCGCATATTCCAGCTAATTCAGGATTTTCAGATAAAAAACCATAACCCGGATGGATCGCATCGCACCCTGAAGTAACTGCAATATTAACGATCCGATGAGGATTTAAATATCCAGACAATGGGTCTGAGCCGACATAATAAGATTCATCAGCTTTTTTTACATGAAGGCCCAAACGATCAGCATCACTAAATATTGCAACACTAGTTATTCCCATTTCTTTGCATGCCCTAATAATTCGGACAGCAATTTCTCCTCGGTTTGCAATAAGAATTTTTTGAATCACAGAAAAGCTTTCCTAGAAATTAATCTTAATTTAAGTATGGGATTTGAAGTTGATATTATAACATGTACAAAATTTTCCAAATTATACAAATAATGTTGTTGATTGAATAATGTTGTTGATTGTCATTAAAAGTAATAAATTTATGGAACTATATGATAAAATCCTGCAATCAAATTCTATCGCAAAATCAAAGCACTAATAAAAGTTTAAGGAGCTAAAATAATGGCCGTTCAGAAAAGTAAAAAATCAACAGCAGGAAGAGGTATGCGACGCTCACATGATACATTAACAAATCCACCATTGGCTATTGAGCCAACTACTGGGGAAACCCACTTAAGGCACCATGTTAGCCCATCTGGTTTTTATAGAGGTAAAAAAGTTATTGCGACTAAGGGTGAGTAACACTCTCCTTTAATAACCTATAATATGCCCCAATCAATTGCCATAGACGTAATGGGCGGTGATGTTGGTTCCAACGTCACTATACCAGCTGCAATAGAGTCACTCAAAAGACATCCCAATCTTCTCATCATTCTTGTAGGTAATGAAGATACAATAAAGTCCCACCTCCTCAGATATCCAAAAAAAGAAATTTCTCGTATAAAAATACGTCATGCAACTCAAGTAGTTTTGATGGATGAATCTCCTCAAAGTGCATTAAAAAATAAAAAAGATTCTTCTATGAGGGTTGCTATTAATTTGATTAAATCTGGTGAGGTATCAGCTTGTGTAAGCGCAGGAAACACAGGTGCACTCATGGCAACAGCCAGATTTGTTCTAAAAACATTACCAGGGATTGATAGGCCTGCAATTGCATCATTACTACCAAGCGTTAAAGGAACCACTTGTCTCTTAGATTTAGGAGCTAATGTTGATAGCTCACCTAAACAACTTTTACAATTTGCAATTATGGGTGCGAT
>MDTF01017072.1_pt1 | contig 23335 bp, 19 predicted proteins | sample 811191 | NCBI WGS metagenome assembly MDTF01 (sample SAMN05326649, study PRJNA326480) | marine metagenome | isolation source: seawater | place: Southern Ocean | collected 2011
CCAAACGTTCGAACGATATGACTATACCATAAAGGCGTCATACCAGAAACAGCGTTTTTCTGATTCTCTTCAGAATAGGTATGAAGAACTCATGAAATATTTGAATATTTAGCCCTTAAGAGTTTAGTGTAAATTGATTTAATTTGTACTGAAATGACTACATCCTCTAAGATTTTAAAGAATATTTTTCTCTGCGTAGCAATGTTTTATTGCACCGCTATGAGCTTCTCTCAATCAGACTCTTCTATGTACGTTACCCTAGGCGGGGTTTTTGAAGATGGCTTTAACGCTGTTCTTTTCGACACTGATTCTAACCTCGTATTTGGTGGTTATACGAGTTCTCAAAATGGCAATGGGACTAAGGGATATCTGGTAAAAACGGATTCTTTGATGAATATTCTTTGGTCAGTAACCTACTCCGAATACTCTGATGCTTCTTTTGAAGATGTAGTACCAAATGGCGAAGGTTATTTGGCAGTAGGCAAACTCTTAAACCCATCTACTAGCTATGATGTTTTACTCGCTCAGTTTTCTGAAGACGGTGAGCTACTATGGGATAAACACTTAGGCGGAAACGATTGGGATTTCGGTAATTCCATCTCTCCTATTTCTGGCGGTTTTCTTATTACTGGAGAAACCTATAGTTACTCTGAAAATGCAGATGCCTATGCTGCTAAGATAGATGAGAACGGAACTTTACTTTGGGAAAAAACATTCTCCTCTGAATTTAACGAACTGTTTAATGATGGAAGAGAATCTGGGAACGGACTACTAATGTTTGGCGGAGAAAAGAAATTGGACAATGAAAATTCCGAGCAATGGTTTGTCCTCACCGATAATGAGGGAGACGTAATTCTAGAAAGGAATTACGGAACAGAAGGAACCAATATTCTTCATGCAGTTTTAGCAGACCCTATAGATGAGACTTACTTTATTCTAGGCGAAATTTATAACACAAACACGGAATCTACCAATGCTACTATGGCTCGGTTAGATGATATGGGAGAAGTGATGTGGCTAGACACTATAACTAGCGCAGGAACTACTAAATGGCTAAATGCTGAAATTGGCAGATCCAATGAACTCGTGTGCACAGGCAGCATCTTAGATGCTGGGTTCGGAAATCAGGGAAATGACTTCTTCATTAAAAGAATAACCCGAACGAACTCATTCGTAGACCAGACTACTTTCGGAACCAATAATGACGATCATCCCGAGCATTTTATTAGAATAGCTAATGCATATATAGCAGTAGGAAGGACTGACGGTCTAGGCCAAGGACAATTTGATGCATTAATAATTAGAACCAGAAATAACGGACTCGATGAGAATTTTTCTACTACGGAAAACCTAGATGCTAATTCTGATTTTTTTCAACGTATAGAAGAGGACACCGCGCCTGATTCTGACTTTTACTATTCGGGTATAACGAATGAATTATACTTTCCCGCTGATACTAGAACTTACTCAATCTATAGCTTATTAGGCAGTAAGGTTATGGGTTCTACTGTTAACACTAGGAAAATTTCTCTAAACCTAAAACCTGGAGTTTATCTAGTACAGGTCAATGGTTCTAAAATCAGTACTAAAAAAATACTCCTTAGATAGGATTATCTCAACACTGCGACACGTAATTAGTTCAATACTATTCTGTAGAAACTCCTTCTCCGTTTCCTATAAATTACACATCCCTTCTGCTTCATTCTCAAAACAGAAACTCAGATTAGACAATTCAGCATCTGCTGTAAAATCCATAACGACCCTTACTCGTATTCCTACAGCTAAATCAGCTTCCGAAAACTCTGTTATAAAGGAACTTAAGCTACGCTTCTTCATTCCGCTTTTTAGAGGTGAAAAATAACACACAATAAACTCCATTTATTTTAGTATTCTCGTTATTTTAGCATTCTAAAATGTATTTAAGTAAAAACATAAAAACCCTCAGGAAACAGAAGCACCTCACCCAAGCTAAATTCGCTGATAAAATAGGCGTGAAAAGATCTGTTATAGGTGCTTACGAAGAAGGGCGGTCAGAACCTAAGCTAAATCTGCTGCAGGATATATGTCGGTATTTTAAAGTTTCTATAGATGACCTCCTGACCAAAGACTTAGAAAAAAACGAAGCTCCTTTGTATGTTTCAGGAAACAACCTTAGAGTGCTTCCTATTATAGTAGATAGAAATACAGATGAAGAGCAGACTCCACTAGTTCCAGTAAAAGTATCTGCAGGATATGCCCTCGGTTATGGAGATGCGGATTATATAGGAGAGTTACCCCATTTCAACCTTCCTTTCCCAGAACTAGCAGGACAGAAATCCTACCGAGTGTTCCAGATAGAAGGCGATAGCATGAATCCTATAGTCACCGGCTCTTATGTGATTTGTGAATACGTTCAAGACTGGAAAACTATTAGAGATAGCCACTGCTATGTAGTAGTAACAAAGGAAGACGGTGTTGTTTATAAGCGATTAGAAAACCACATCACCGACAAAAAAGAAATTAAACTCATTTCGGATAACACTGATTATAAACCCTATTCCCTAAACATAAACCAAGTAGTAGAAGTATGGAAAGCAGTAGGCTACACCACGTTTTCACTGCCAGAGCAGCAGCCAGTTCCGTCTGGGATGCAGGAGCTCATTAACCAAGTGGCGGAGTTAAGAAAAGATGTAAAGTCCCTGAAAAAATAGTCTTATACCCAAAGGCGCTTAACCGTAAGTGCAGACTACTTTTTTCTACCCGTTTTTAGTTGGTTTTACTAACTAAAGACTCTTTCAATTTGCGTTACAATATGTCTCGCTCAGATTCGGCTTGCGTACCTCTATTGAACACGAGTAATCGTCTCATTTCGGTCCATCTGCTACTATGTGAGTAGGCAGCAATCTACAGTCTGATTATTTAGCGCTAACGAAAGAAAACCCACCCAAATGATGAAATTATTTCAGCATTTGTGTTCACTTGTCCATTCAGGAAAATGGCAATACCGTTTTACGATGTGCTAACTGTTAGTGCTTGTGAAAGGCTATTTGCAACGCAGAAAAAATCTGGCAAGACCCTTCAGTCTTTCCCAGAGAGAAGTACGCGGTAAAATTTAGAGATTATTAATGTAAAACCAGAGACACCGTCTCACAGAAACGCTATGCAAAGAAGCATCCTACACATGGACTTAGACACATTTTTCGTGTCTGTAGAACGACTCCTAAACCGAGAGCTCATAGGGAAACCTGTGCTCGTAGGCGGAGTAACAGACCGCGGAGTGGTTGCTGCATGTAGCTATGAAGCCAGAAAGTACGGAGTGCATTCTGCCATGCCCATGAAACTGGCCAAACAACTCTGTCCAGAGGCCATTCAAGTGAAAGGAAATTCTGCTAATTACATGCAGTTTTCAGACATGGTTACAGACATTATTAAAGAAGATGTCCCGCTCTATGAGAAAGCATCTGTAGATGAATTCTATATCGACCTTACGGGAATGGATCAGTTTCATGGTTGTGTGAAATTCGCCTCCGAACTGAGGCAGCGTATCATTCAAGAAACGCACCTTCCGATCTCCTTCGGATTGTCCATAAACAAGACCGTTTCTAAAGTAGCCACAGGAGAAGCCAAGCCTAATAACGAACTTAAAATTCTGAAAGGAGAAGAGAAACCCTTTCTAGCTCCTCTGTCTGTAAAAAAAATTCCCATGGTGGGAGACAAAACCTACCAAACACTAAGACATCTGGGCATTAGATACATCCACACACTGCAAGAAATGCCTATGCAGATGCTTACGGATGTACTAGGCAAAAACGGAGAAGGAATTTGGAAAAAAGCCAATGGTATAGATAACTCGCCAGTGAAGCAGCACTCGGAGCGCAAGTCTATTTCTACAGAACGCACCTTCGATAAAGACACCATAGATGTAGAACGACTAAAAGGAATCATGCTAGCTATAGCTGAAAATCTAGCTTTCCAGCTGCGCAGAGGAGAAAAGCTCACCTCGTGTGTGGCTGTAAAAATCCGTTACTCAGATTTCAGTACTTATACCAAGCAGGTAAGAATTCCATATACCTCTGCAGACCACCTCATCATTCCTAGAGTCATGGAACTGTTTAAAGAAATTTATAACCGAAGACTACTAGTCAGACTCATAGGAGTTCGGTTCAGTCATCTCGTAGGGGGAGCATACCAAATCAACCTCTTCGAAGACACTGAAGAACAAATGAATCTCTACCAAGCCATGGATAAAATGAGAGAGCGCTACGGAGACCGAAGCATTATCAGAGCAGCAGGAATAGGCGCTAGAACTATAGGAGGAACGAATCCATTTAACGGTGGACCACCAGCATTGTTGGCGAACCGGAGAAGCTAGTGGTTTGAGGTAAAGATAAATAAATCCTAAGTCTAACATCTATTTAAACACCCACACATATTACTCCCTTCGCTACGGAACTATAGAACCGAAAGCACTTCTCCAAAACCTCACTGAGGCTGGAGCCACGAAATTTGTGCTTTCTGACATCAACAATACCTCCGCATGTTTGGATACCGTACGCATGACTCAGAATATGGAAATAGAACCTATACTGGGCATAGATTTCAGAAATTCTGCGTGGCAATGCTATGTAGGAATAGCCAAAAACAATACTGGTTTCCATCAACTAAATACTCATCTTTCAGAACACCTTCACGCTAAGAAACACTTCGAAGAACGTGCCCCTGAGTTGGAAGACACTCTCATTGTTTATCCGTTTTCTGCGGTTAAAAACTGCAGTTGGATTACCGAACTGCGTAGCAATGAATTCATAGGAGTTACCCCTAGAGATTTGAATGTAGTACGGTTTTCAAAAATTGCAACGCTACTAAAAGAGAAACTGGTCATACTCCAAACCACCACTTTTAGAGGGAAAAGAGATTTTAACGGGCACCGACTGCTGCGGGCTATAGCTAATAACTGTTTGCTGAGTAAACTGCCCATTTCTGAGCAAGGAAATCCTGAAGACAAGGTTCGCTCTGTGGAAGAACTCAAAGAAATCTATGCTGATTTTCCGCACATCATAAAGCAGTCTGAGGAGCTACTGAAGCAGTGTTCTATTCACTATGATTTCGGTACTGAGCATCCGCATAAGAACCTAAAAGTGTACTCGACTTCTGAGGAAGGTGACTACAAGCTAATACGGAAATTAGCCATGGATGGGCTGGCTTACCGCTACCCCAACCCTACACAGGAAGTGATGGATAGGATAGAAAAGGAACTCCATATTATCAAGGAGAAAAATTTTATTTCTTACTTCCTTATCAACTGGGATATTACTAGCTACGCCCGCTCTAAAGGCTACTTTTATGTAGGAAGAGGTAGTGGGGCCAATAGCGTAATAGCTTATCTACTGAAGATTACAAACGTGGACCCTATAGATTTAGACCTGTACTTTGAGCGGTTCATTAACCTGTACAGACAGAATCCTCCCGATTTTGATATTGATTTTTCATGGACAGACCGCGATGATGTAACCCGCTATATTTTTGAGCGGTTTGACAATGTAACACTGCTGGCAGTTTATAATACCTTTCAGTACAGAGCGGTAGTGAGAGAGTTGGGGAAAGTTTTCGGGCTACCCAAGCATGAAATAGACCTGTTGAGTTCTGGTAAGTTTACTGCTAGTGCACTGGACCACATATCGCAGTTGGTGCTTCGCTACAGTACACTCATTCAGGGATTTCCTAATCACCTCAGCGTACACTCCTGCGGCATACTGATCACTCAGGAACCTATACATACTTTTTGTGGCACATTCCTACCGCCTAAAGGATACCCTACCACACAGATAGACATGGTAATAGCAGAAGATGTGGGAATTCATAAATTCGATATTTTAAGTCAGCGTGGGCTAGGGAAAATAAAAGATACGCTCGCCATAGTAGAGTACAATCGCCCGCTAGAAGCACATATAGACATACACGACATACAGCGGTTTAAAGAAGATGAAGGCATAAAACACATGCTTAGAAATGCCGAAGCCATAGGTTGTTTTTATGTAGAATCTCCTGCCATGCGCATGCTTCTGCGTAAACTTCAGGTAGATGATTATTTGGGCTTGGTAGCTGCCAGTTCGGTTATTCGGCCTGGAGTAGCTAAGAGTGGAATGATGAAGGAATACATTCAGCGGTTCCGATTTCCTGAGAAACGAAAAGATGCCCATCCTGCCATGCTAGAAATCATGCCAGACACATTTGGCGTAATGGTATATCAGGAAGATGTGATTAAAGTGGCGCATTACTTTGCTGGATTGGACCTGGGAGAAGCTGATGTTTTAAGAAGAGGAATGAGTGGGAAGTTTCGCTCCAGAGAAGAGTTCAATAAAGCCAAAGAGGCCTTCTTCACCAAGGCGCATGCCAAAGGCCATGCCGCAGAAATGGTGACCGAGGTATGGCGGCAGGTAGAGAGTTTTGCAGGGTATGCATTTGCCAAAGGTCACTCGGCTTCTTATGCCGTGGAGAGCTATCAAAGTCTGTTTCTTAAAACCTACTATCCGCTGGAATACATGGTGGCTACCCTCAATAATTCTGGAGGCTTTTACTCTCCAGAATTTTATGTACATGAAGCCAGAATGCACGGTGCAGATATTCAGCCGCCCTGTATCAATCGCTCTGGTGCGGAGACTATTATTTATGATAAAGCCTTAGTATTAGGTTTTGGGATGATTCGTGCGCTGAGCCATGAGGCTATTAAAAACATACTGAAATGCAGAATGAAAGGAAAGGTATTTCAGTCCTTTCATGATTTTACGGAGCGTACTAACCTTAGTCTGGAACAGGTGAGTCTGCTGATTAGAGTGGGTGCATTCCGCTTTACGGGCGAGGGAAAAAAAGAACTTTTATGGAAGGCACATCTAAGTATTCATAAAAAACCAAAGACTGAGGCTCCGTTAAAACTGGCACTGGAATCTGCTCCTAAGAAGTATGAAATTCCTCCGCTTTACACGGCTCATTTAGAAGATGCTTTTGACCATTTAGAGTTGCTTGGTTTTCCGCTTTGCCATCCTTTTGAGTTATTAAAAACAGGAGTAGAAGGCCATGTATTCAGTGAAGATTTACCGCGTTGCAAAGGGAAGAAAGTCACCACCGTGGGTTACCTAGTGACTGTGAAAACTACCAAGACTGCAAATGGAAGACTCATGTATTTCGGCACGTTTGTAGACCAAAAAGGAGACTGGCTAGATTCTGTTCACTTCCCTCCTATAGCTGAGAAGTACCCGTTTAGAGGGAAAGGTATTTACCTTATTTATGGGAAGGTAACAGAAGAGTTCGGCTGTTATCAAATAGAAGCGGAGTTTTTAGACAAGCTTCCCATAGTACCAGACCCACGCTATGATGATGCTAGAACCACGACTCAGATGCAGGTGTTTAAATAATTATTAATGCATATCACTCAAATGGATCCGAAAAGTCTTCATTAAGAAGAAACTCCTCATCATTTAATGTATTTAAGAATGCAGTGAGAGCTAGCTTATCTATATCTGTTAGCTGAAGTCCTCCTGTGGTGTACTTCATAAAAGGATCTATAGTAGTAGAAGCCACTCCTCCCGAGTCATAATGATCTAATACTTCCTCTAAAGTCTGGAAACGTCCATCATGCATGTAAGGTGCGGTGAAGGATATATTTCTTAAGCTCGGTGTTTTAAATAACCCCATTTCCAGTGGGTTTCCAGAAACTCCTCCATAACCGAGGTCTTCAAACTCAGCGTCCAGACCATTATTATGCGGGAGGTGATCTGTAAACTGCATGTTCCCGAATCCATGGCAGTGAAAACAATCTGCTCCGAACTGACCTCCATTTCCGTCTTCAGGATTTCCTCCTTCTCTTATAAAAAGATCTAATCCCATTTCTTCCAAAGGAGTTAGCTCTGCCAGACCTAATCTAAATTCATCGTACTTCGTATTGGCTGAGATCATAGTTCTTAGAAACTGAGCTATGGCTTTAGCAGCTTTTTCTTTGGTAATATCTCCTAGGCCAAAAGCTGCTTCGAATTTCCCAGGGTAAACAGCATCAGCCGCTAACTTTAAAACAGCATCTTCCCAAGGAATATTCATTTCTATAGGGTTGGGTACTGGCTCTAATATCTGCTCTTCTAAAGTTAATGCTCTTCCATCCCAAAAATAATCTTGAGCCCATCCTAAATTAAATAAAGGCATAGCTTGTCGGGTTCCTGCTATTCCTTGAGTTCCTACTGAAAATTGATTGGGGTCCGAGAATGCATACTCAGGAAAATGGCAACTTCCGCATGAAAGTGTATTGTCCTCACTTAATTTCACATCCCAGAATAAATGTCTTCCTAAGTCTATCCCTTGCACTGTCATAGGGTTATCTCCAGGAATATCCATAGGTGGAAAAAAAGGAGGGATCACTATGTCGTAAGGAGTAGCGCTGGGAGGAACAGTTGCGCACTCGTTTTCATCATCGGATCCATCTCGGCATTGCACCGCGAAAAGGGCAATCCCTATAAAGACTATTATTAACCTGGTGGACTTCAATTTAATGGAGTTAATTCTGGGTTCATTAAAAATTCCAAATCTGTAAGTGACGTTAAAAACGCCAATAATTGACTCTTCTCTAAAGTCGTTAATTCCAAAGGTACGACTAATTCTGACTGGTTTATGTGGCCTAAACCTCCCGTACTAAAGTGGTCTATGACTTCCTCCAATGTTTGAATAGACCCATTATGCATGTATGGATATGTCTCTTCTATATTTCTTAATGAGGGGGTTTTAAACTTTCCTTTATCCTCTTCATCACTGGTGATTCTGAACCTGCCTGCATCTTCATAAATTTCATATAAGCCTATATTATGGAAACCGCCATCTGTAAAATTATGCCCAGAATGACAGGTTCCACAGGCTAGCTCTTCACTATAAAACAACTCCATTCCTGCCAGCGCATCTTCAGTTAATGATTCTTCTCCCAGCACATGTTTATCATAAGGGCTTCCACCCGTAATCATCGTTCTCTCAAAACAAGCTATGGCCCTAGTTATGGTGTATATATCTATATCTCTATCGTAGGCTATCAGACTTAAATTATTTAAAATTGGGTCTGCTTGAAGTTCTGCTTCTATGATTACCACATCATGATCGAATTCATTTTCATCTCCTATAGGTGCTAGTATTTGTATCTCTAAATTCGGGACTCCGCCCTCCCCAAATAGTCTCTCCTGGTAAGCCACGTTTCCTAGTGTAGGGGAGTTTCTAAATCCTACTCTCCCTTCTATACCCTCAGATATAGATAGGTTATCAGAAAAAGCCGAGGCTTGTTGGTGGCATGAACCACATGAAATGGAATTGTCTGCGCTTAATCTGGTGTCGTAAAACAACCTTCTTCCGAGCTCTACTCTTTTCTCGGTTAGTTCATTGTCTTCAGGAAATTCTATGGGTGGGAAATGAGATGGAAGAATCAAATTAAATGGAGCATCCAGAGCTGGTTCACACTTTACCTCATTCTCTTTTTTACAACTGGCCAATGCTGTTACACAAACTACTATAACTAGCCATATTTTCATTCTACTTCTAAGCTCGCATTAAAGTTATCTATGAACTGCTGTGCTAACTCAAAATCTCCTCCTGTATGGGTTTCGCCATCTTCTCTTATATCTATAGCGTGTATTCCGTCCAAGAATTTTTCCATATGGATAATTACATTAATCTCAGCTTCAGTTTCTGTCTGCGTAGCAATATCGACTTCGAATATATGCTCAGTATAAAATGCATCATCTCCTGTGTGAAATGCAAATGGATATAGATAAGTAGGTTCTGCGGCCTCTGTAATATCTGCTTTCCCATCAAACTTGGTGAAGATATATCCAGTATTCCATCCCCAATGCATCCCTGCTGCCCCCTGAACGCTTAGCGGATGACTATTAGGCCATGTGCTAGGGTCATAGTCTACATTATATTCTGGTGGAACTCCAGTATGAAATTTAAGCTCATCAAATGAAGTGTCGTTGGCAACGCTATACCTTAATTCTACCGCTCCATCTCCCACTTCTAAAATTTCTACCTCACTCAGTTCTGTTTCACTTCCTTCTGAGGAAACCATGATATTAGAAACGAATGTTTTAAAATTAAACTGCAGCATTCTATTTCCGAATTGGTCCTCATATTCTGCCCCATTGGCTACTGCCACGTTATTCCAAGTAGGCACAAACGTGAGTTTGAGAGAAGATAATGATGGTTCTGGAGTGACAGCGCAATCTACTGCTTCGTCACCCTCATCACAGGCCACGGCTAGAAACAATATGCTCAATAATGCCAGTATATATTTATTCTTTTTCATCTACTATAAAACTACTTTAAATGTATGATTATTCTATCTCGATAGCTTCTGCACTTTGATTGGCTATATGCTGAAAGAATCTACTTTAAGATTTACTCTGGTAAATGTATAGCAAAATCGAGGTACAGAATGGGATGCGTATTACAATTAACCCTAATTCCACCCTATGAAAAATCAAGCCCTCTGGTACACTGAAAAAATGCTAATAAAAAAAACAGCCCTCTTTAAAAGGCTGCTTTTCACTTACATCAATTGTATTTTAGGCTCTAATTCTTTACTAGTTTGACAAATTTAGTTCCAGAGGGAGTGATAAGTCGTGAGACGTAGACTCCTTCTTTTAAGTTTAGTGCATTGATGTTAATAATCGTAGAATTCGGCATTTCAGTGTGAACTAATTTTCCATTTAGATCATAAACTTCTACTCTAGAAATCTCTAAGTTCTCGTTAGAGATTGACCATATATCAGAAGTAGGATTTGGGAAAACATTAACCGTAATTTTGTTTACTCCTTCGATTCCAGATACAGGTACACCGAAGTATACATCATCGAAATAATAACTAATTTCTTCTCCAACGGTAGCTCCATCTGTACCATAATTAAAGAATATCGAAGCCTTATTGTAAATCCAACCATTGTCTAAACCAACGCTAAGAAGTGCCGTTCCTGGACCTTCGTTAGTAAAGTCAAATACAATTGTTTCCCACTCTCCGGCCAAAGTAGTGTTGGTTTCTGTTTCACACGTATGCGTTACATCATTGGCATCTTCTACTTTTAATCGAATCGGAGTTCCTGCAGTCGGTGACCATACTCTAGCTGACATTTGAGAATCAGTCATTGTAAGAGGAATATCTGTAATAAATCCAGCATTGGTTCCTATTGTAGTTCCTGCCCAAGGAGCAGCAGTAATAGTTTTAGTAGACATTACTACTGTATTACTAGGATCTGTCGGGTCTGCTACAATCGTAGAAGCATTTCCTTCAAAATCTATTACAGAATATTCTACAGCAGGATCTTCGAAAGTAACAGGAAGGTCTAATTGATCTCCTGGCTCTTCTTGTACTTCACCAGGTCCTTGAACTACATCATCAAATAAGAAAGTAGAAGTTTCAGAACCATTCCCTACATTACCAAAGTCGAACATGAACACTACATAATTATTAGTAGAAGTAGTTCCTGCGAATTCCCATGTAAGCGTTTCCCATTCACCTGTTACGGTAGTAGGAATATCTCTTTCAGCGATTTCACCGCCTTCAAGCTTGAATTTAACTATAGTTCCAATAGGAGCTGTAGTGAATACTTTCATACTTAGAGCCGTGTTAGTCGAAAAATCTAAATTAGCATCTAAAAGAATCTTGCTACCAGCATAGATCGCTCCACCATCTCTAACTATTTGAGCTACAGCAGAGCTGGTGTTTATGCCATTAGACTGTGGATTTGGAATTACAGTGGCAGTACCACCATCAAAATTTTCGAAATCTCCAGTTTCCACAGCTGACTCGAAATCAATTGGCAATGATTGAGAATTTCCTAAAAAAGCGACTAGTAAAAGGGTAAATAATGTACTAATTTTCATTTTATATATAGATTTATTTTACTTTAAACACCATGTTCAAGCGTAAATATAAATCATTGCTCATTAGGAATAATGTGCTTAGTGTATAAAGTACTCTAAGTGATTAGCTTGAAATCCTAGACTTAACACTAGTCCTTGAACTAAACGAAGACAGGTAATGCTGTGTAAAAAATGTCACTTCTGAGCACACTCCAGTTGGGTGACTTTATTTTTCCATTGAAACCAGTATTCTTGCAGCCCTTCTGGTGTGCTTTTCAAATTACTGATGGCCAATTTTTCTCCAGACAAAAGAACTTTAGATAATTGTTTTTTTCTGGATTTCAATGCTGGAGAATGATTCCACCCTCCCACATGATCGAATGAGGTATATGCCTCACACCTCGCATATACTGAAATCAAAGGAATAACAACAGTATATTCTACTGTTCCCGAACCCATTCCTTCTGTGATCATTTTAATAGTGGAGAAGTCCACTTTGGTATAAGCTCCAGACTTATAAAGCTCTTTTAATTTATCTCCCACAGCCTCAGATATTTTATTGGATAACTGATGAGCCACATCATCACCACCAATGAACTCAGGTCCTTTATAAAACCCTGTACACTGTGTTTCCGAACAAGAAATTTGATACTCGGGAATAAGGACTTCTGCAGATGCTAGATTTGAAATACTCAATAAGGCTGTAGCCAATAATATTACAATCATCTTTTAAATTTAACTTGGTTACGTAATTAACGCAACACAACCAAGAATCATGCTTTATTAGTAGAAATATACAACTCCAAAATCTCTTCCAAATTGGGCTTGGGAACCACACCTTGGAAACGTTCAAATAATTCTCCTTTATTGATAAGAATCAACGTAGGAATTGATTTCACTTTAAAGTGTTGACCCAATTTGGGATTTCTCTCTGTATTGATTTTAGCCACTAGGGCTTTGCCTTCAAATGCTTCTGAGAGTTCATTGATAATTGGACTCATTACCTTGCATGGACCACACCAGTCTGCATAGAAATCTAAGAGCACAGGAACTTTTGACCCTAGTACCAACTCGTTAAACGTAGCATCGGTAATCTGAGGGGCTTCGTATTTAGGGGTTTTATCTTTTTTCCAGAACACTTTTTCTTAATTATAAATGGTGAATGATAAATTATTAATTCGGCTAATGGCTGTTCTTTTCAGAAATCGTGAAGCTGATTTTTTCTGAATTAATGTGCCGCAGGAACAAAGACAAGCAGAATCAATCCAATTAAAATTACTAAACGCTTCATCGCTTCCAAATTTAAGAATAAAAAAAACCTCTAACAGCCAGCTCATAAAAAGCCTAGCAACCTCAACACCTAATCAACTTGATTCACTTAGGCTATCTGTAGTTGAGCTTTGCTCATCTATGTTCCTTTGAAAAGTTCTTTTGTACTCCAAATACTCACTTTTCACGCTAAGATTCTCCTTCTTCAGTTGATCTAGTTCTTCTTTCAACTTATCAATTTGATTATCTAGATCACTTTCATGCATCTTTTGATTGAAAATTTGATCAGTAAGGTGTGCTTCAAATTCCTTTTGGGCCTTATTCTTTTTCTCTAAAGAAGTGATGATGGAGTTCGTGCCGTTTGCTGATTTTTGAGTTGCACTAATTAATTTACCTGCCTGGATCACCATGTACCTTTCGAATAGGTCTGTTTCTATATCGTTTCTGAACATGAGGGCTTTCTTTAAATTAGAAAACGCAGACTTGACATTCTTCAACCCAAAATCAGTCCTAGCGCTCTTATAATAAAAATCAGCTTTTCCTGCATTTAGCTGCTCTGTTATTAGGGTCGCAGGGATTTTATTGGAGGCGAAATCTAAAACTCTCTTGTCTGTTATTATAGCTTCACTGGTAATAGGGGTTTTTAGCTTGAGCCCTTTAAATGATGTGCACCTACTCAGTGCTACATAAACCTGCCCAAATGCGAATGCGCTTCCTAAGTCGGCAATAACCTTTTCAAAGGTTAACCCTTGACTTTTATGAACCGTCATAGCCCAAGCTAGTCTTAATGGAAACTGCTCATAAGTCCCTAAAATTTCTTCTTCAATCTTTTTTTTCTTTTGATTATAAGTATATCTGATACTCTGCCACAGCGCACGTTCTATGGATATAGATTTTGAACTATCAAAAAAGCGCACGTGTATAGCGTCCTCATTCAGTGAAGAAACCTCCCCGATCTTTCCATTGTGATAGCGTCTGGGCGTAGAAGAATCATTTTTAACGAACATCACTTGAGCGCCTACTTTGAGTTCAAGTAAGTGGTCTGTTGGTTTTTCTCTTTCTGGAAATGCATCAGTTACTATTCCCTCATACGTATAAGGCGGCTCATTAATTTCAGCTAGCTTATTCGCGTTTATTGAATTTACAGATGAGTTATGGGTAGCCAGCGTCACGTAATCTTGTTCCTCAAATTCTGGGTCAAACTTTGAGTTTAAGCTTTGAATATCGCTTTCGATAAGTTTGTTTACTCTGACTCTGTTTAGCAAGTCAATAAAATCTTGTTCGTTTTGTCTATATATTTTCTTTAGCTCAATGTAAACTAGAGGGTTTTCCTGAATCACTTTGGAATCAAAAAAGTAAATAGACTTATAAAACTCGGAGAGTATAGGCCAAACGTTATTTGCGATTGGAGACAACTGGAAGACGTCCCCTATCAAAACCACTTGAACACCGCCAAATGGTTTGGCATTTCTTCTAAAGACTTGTAAAATTTGATTGATCACATCCAACGTGTCCGACCTGACCATGGATATTTCATCAATGATTAAAAGTTCTAGGTTGAGAATTATCTTTTTCTTGTTTTCTCTGTAACGGAATGTGGAGAATATCTTTGATGACGATAGCCTCTCATCGTTTGGCACAAATGGACCAAAAGGCAATTGAAAAAATGAATTGATGGTAACGCCTCCTGCATTAATTGCTGCTACACCAGTAGGCGCTAGAATTACAATATTCTTTGGGCTAGTTTTCTTTATGTGCTTTAAGAAAGTAGTTTTTCCTGTACCTGCTTTTCCAGTGAGATAAATTATTTTATCTGTCTGATGAACAAATTCTGCTGCTTTATTAAACTCCTTGTTGTCCTTATCTAAACTCAAATTAATTGCTTCTTTTTAATGCGCATTGTATGTTACAGTCTAATATAAAAAAGATATTGGTTATTAGCACAATGGTTAGGATTCTTAAAACACAAAGTTCGAAATTAAAAAAGCCTCCGAAAAATCGAAGGCTTTAAATATTGTTTGAATTGTAAATACTAGCAGTGCTCGCATTTATCATTAAGAGAATTACTTCTTCCCCTTAGCAGTAGCAGAGAGGAACTCTCTGTTCATACGTGCTATATTGTCTAAAGAAATTCCTTTTGGGCATTCTACTTCACATGCTCCGGTGTTGGTGCAGTTTCCGAATCCTTCCAAGTCCATTTGGTTTACCATGTTGATCACTCTCTCTTTTCCTTCTACTTGTCCCTGAGGAAGAAGCGAAAGCTGAGCCACTTTAGCTGAGGTAAATAGCATAGCAGATGCGTTTTTACACGTGGCCACACATGCTCCACAACCGATACATGTAGCTGCATCAAATGCTAAATCTGCATCTTCTTTAGGAATAGGAATAGAATTAGCATCCTGAGTATTTCCCGAGGTGTTTACAGATACATAACCCCCTGCTTGTATTATTCTGTCAAATGCAGAACGGTCTACCATAAGATCTTTAATCACCGGAAATGCCTTGGCTCTCCATGGCTCTATAAAAATAGTTTCGCCATCTTTAAACGAACGCATGTGAAGCTGACATGTAGTAACGTTTCTTCCTGGTCCATGTGCTTCTCCATTAATGAACATGCTGCATGAACCACAGATTCCTTCTCTACAATCATGATCGAAATTAACTGGCTCGTCTCCTTTTTCTATCAACTGAGAGTTTAGGATATCCATCATCTCTAAAAAAGACATATCTCCTTCTATTCCGTCTACATTATAATCGACCATCTTCCCTTTATCCTCTGGTCCTTTTTGTCTCCAAATCTTAAGTAGTAACTTCATTTTACTTGATTTAATTCCTTCTATATATCAATTATTTGTAGCTTCTTTGTTTCACTGCTATATCCTTAAACTCTAATGGCTCTTTTACTAATTCTTGGTTTCCTGACTCTCCTTTCCATTGCCATGCAGAAACGAATGTGAAGTTTTCGTCATCCCTCTTCGCCTCTCCTTTCTGTTCTCCGTCTATCTCTACAGACTCCTCTCTAAAGTGTCCTCCACAGCTCTCGGTTCTTTGCAATGCATCTTTACACATCAACTCTCCCAACTCCATAAGGTCGGCCACTCTTCCTGCTTTCTCTAGCTCCTGGTTTACCCCATTTACTAATCCAGGGACTCTTACGTTAGCGTAGAATTCTATCCTTAGGGCTTTAATTTCGTCAATTGCCTTTTGAAGGTCTTCAGCATTTCTAGCCATTCCACATTTTTCCCACATAATTTTACCTAAGCGCATATGGAAGTGGTCTACAGGCTTTTCCCCCTTGGCATTCATGAAGCCATCTATTTTATCCTTCACTTCTTTTTCAGCCTGCATAAACTCTGGTGAGTCATCAGCTATTTTCCCTGTTCTAATGTCTTTAGATAAGTAATCTCCTATAGTGTAAGGAAGAACGAAATAGCCATCTGCTAATCCCTGCATAAGTGCCGAAGCCCCTAAACGGTTAGCTCCATGATCAGAGAAATTAGCTTCTCCTGCTGCATAGCATCCAGGGATATCTGTCATCAAGTTATAATCTACCCATAGACCTCCCATCGTATAATGTACCGCTGGATAAATCTTCATAGGCATCTCATACGGATTCTCATCTGTAATCTTTTCATACATCTGGAAGAGGTTTCCATACTTAGAGGCCACCACCGCTTTTCCTAATGTCTGGATTTCTTCTGCTGAAGGGGTTTTATTCCCATGCACAAAAGCATCTTCTTTTCCATATCGAGCTATAGCCGATTTGAAATCTAAATAAACGGCTTCTCCTGTTTTATTTACTCCAAAACCTTCATCACATCTTTCTTTAGCTGCTCTAGACGCTACATCTCTAGGTACTAAGTTTCCGAATGCCGGGTATCTTCTTTCTAGGTAATAATCTCTGTCTTCTTCAGCAATGTCTCTTCCCTGAAGTGTCCCTGCCTGAATAGCCTTTGCGTCTGCTAGCTTAGCCGGAACCCAAATTCTGCCATCGTTCCTTAACGACTCACTCATAAGCGTAAGCTTAGACTGGAATCCTCCTGAAACTGGAATACATGTGGGGTGAATCTGCGTAAAACACGGATTAGCCATGTGTGCCCCTTTCTTATGGGCTTTCCATGCCGCGGTTACGTTAGAACCCATAGCATTGGTAGAAAGAAAGAATACGTTTCCATACCCTCCTGAAGCTATTACAACTGCATGAGCAGAGTGTCTTTGGATTTCTCCAGTGACCAAGTTTCTAGCAATAATCCCTCTGGCTTTTCCGTCAACCTTTACAAGGTCTAGCATCTCATGACGGTTATGCATTTCTACTTTCCCTTTGGCTATCTGACGAGAAAGTGCCGAATATGCTCCTAAGAGTAACTGCTGGCCTGTCTGCCCTTTGGCGTAGAATGTTCTACTTACGAGAACTCCACCAAAAGAACGGTTGTCTAACAATCCACCATAATCTCTAGCGAAGGGAACTCCCTGTGCTACACACTGGTCGATGATATTGGCAGAAACCTCAGCTAATCTATAAACGTTAGCTTCTCTAGAACGGTAATCCCCTCCTTTTACAGTATCATAAAATAATCTGTATGTAGAATCCCCATCTCCTTGGTAATTTTTAGCTGCGTTAATTCCCCCTTGAGCTGCTATACTGTGCGCTCTTCTTGGAGAATCTTGGAAACAGAATGTTTTCACATTATACCCAAGCTCTGCTAAAGATGCTGAAGCAGATGCTCCCGCTAAACCTGTTCCTACTACTATAACATCTATGTTACGTTTGTTGGCTGGGTTAACTAGGTCAATTTCGTTTTTATAATTAGTCCACTTGTCTTTTAAAGGACCTTCTGGAATTTTAGAATCTAGTACCATCTAATTTGTCTTTTATAAGTGGTTATTAAAGTTGTGTTACGTAATGGTAAGCTGCTATGAATATGAATCCAAGAGGAACCAATACAGAATAAGCTACTCCAATTTTCTTGATTATCGGAGTGTATTTTTTGCTACGCGCTCCCATAGACTGCCAAGCAGATTCAAACCCGTGGTTTAAATGCAGTGCTAGGAAGATAAATGAAACTACATAAAGAATCATTCTAGGGAGGTCTCCAGCGAATTTATGTCTCAGCTCTTCGTAAAATCTAAACCCTGATTCAGATTCTCCATTTATAATGAAGCTGTCTTTTCCTTCAATAAATTTGTGAGTGATCTCATGTATCCAGAAATCATAAAAGTGAAGCCCTAAGAATAAAAGGATCACTACTCCTGAGATAATCATGTTCCGACTCATCCATGAGGCATTTGCACTTCCTTTATACTTTGCATACTTCACCTCTCTAGAAGTCCAGTTTTTATACTCTAGTATGAAACCCACTATAAAATGAAAACACACGCCAAAAATTAACACAGGCTGCAGGACGAACTGCACCAATGGATTGGTCCCCATAAAGTCAGAAACTTCATTAAACGCATCGGGGCTGAGCACGGATAACATATTGATAGACATATGCTGTAACAGAAATACGATAAGGAATAATGCCGAAAGTGCCATAGCGAACTTTCTAGCGATTGATGAACTCAACAGACCTTTACTAGCCATTAAACAGTGCTTTTTTTGGTTTACGTGCAAATGTAGAGTCCAAACGATTGCGGACAAAGGATTTCTACTATTTAGAATCGATATGTTATAAAGATATCTTGATTTTGTGATTTCTATATTTAGGGGAACTGACTCTTTCCTGAGAGCTCTGCTACCCGGTCATAAAAGACCAACAATTTTGTTGGCACAAAATGAATGAAAAGCACCAGAGTTTTTAAAATTATCTAGATCCTCGACTATAAAATGACCTTTATAGCACAAAATAAATTCAAGTGCTTATTTCAATTTAACAGTCCCTTTCAGTCTATTCATAGTCCACTAATCAGAAAACATAAACTGAGTACAAGAACACCACCAACCCACAGATTGTGGTGAGATTTTCTAAATCCTCCCAACCCTCTAGGATTAACCTAATTAACTATTAAAGATTCCTCATACTCCTTTACCTTCATCTCATCCAACACTTCTTGGAAAAAGGCGGTTACCAACATAAGCTTGGCATTTTCTCTAGCAATTCCTCGGGCCATTAGGTAAAACAATGCTATGTCGTCAAACTGACCTGTAGTAGAACCGTGTGAACACTTCACGTCATCTGCATAAATCTCTAACTCCGGCTTAGAATTCATAGTGCCGTTCTCGGTCATTACTATGTTAGAGTTCTGCTGAAATGCATTGGTCAGCTGAGCGTCTGGTCTAACGTATACTTTTCCGTTAAACACTCCTGTAGACGCGTCGTAAATCACTCCTTTGTAGAGTTCATTAGATTCACAATGGGGTACTTTATGGTCCACTGTAGTCGTATTGTCTACATGCTCTTTACCTGTAGGCTGGTAGATTCCGTTTAGATTACACTCTCCGTTTTTACCGTTTAAGTCAGACCAACTATCGTTTCTAGTCCAAGTTCCGTTTTTGGTGACTACGTTAGAAGTATACGTGGCATCTGCTCCCTGCTGAGAAAATTCATGAGTCATCATGTAGCCATTCTCTCCTAAGGCTTGCCATTTAGAGATTGTCAATTTAGCATTGGCTTGGACATCAGATTCATTTACATGACTCACCCATTTCTTGGCGCTGTCTGCAGAAACAAATGATTCCATTACATGCAAAAAGCTGCTCTGTTCTGCTACTAACTTTACTCTTGTCTGAGCGGAAGTCATCTCACCTGAATTCACAAATATGATGTGTACTGGCTTATCTATGATTTGATTCTTGGCAGCACTAATTTTTAAGCTTACTGGATTCAAAGCATAGTTTAGAGCTGTAAAGATGTTTTTGCGTGTTAACGCCCCTTCTTCGTCATGCTCAGATTCTATAGTCAACCCTTCTGGAAGGTCTTCTGAAATGTAAGCGACTTGACCGTTTACTACGTAAATAGAAACTGCATCTCGCACAGGAAAAGGATTGTAGCTTTCTACATCATCTATCACTCCCGCTCCCATCTGCCAAGCTTCTTTAGAAATGGCATTCACACGTGTATATTTCCATTTCTCAGCTCTTCGTGTAGGAAATTCTAATCCTTCAGTAACCGAAAGTAGGTCTGGGGCACCGAAGTTAGCTTCTAGTGCCTGTAAGAATTTTTCTTTCTTCTCGTCCAATATTGCTACGCTCATCTTAAACTGTTTCTTCTATTAACCAATCGTATCCTTTTTCTTCCAGCTCTAGCGCTAATTCCTTAGGACCAGTCTTAATGATTTTACCATTGTAAAGTACATGTACAAAATCAGGAACGATGTAATCTAAAAGTCTTTGGTAATGTGTGATAACAAGGAAAGCTCTTTCTGGACTTCTCATAGAATTTACTCCGTGCGAAACTACTTTTAACGCGTCTATATCCAGACCTGAATCTGTTTCATCTAGAATAGCAAATTTAGGGTCAAGCATAGCCATCTGGAAAATCTCATTTCGCTTCTTTTCTCCTCCTGAGAAACCTTCATTTACCGAACGGTTTTTCAATTTCCCTGCTAACTCTACTAACTCTGATTTCTCCTGAACCAAGGCCAAAAAATCTTTTGCCTTAATAGGCTCTAATCCTTGGTGAGCTCTTTTTTCATTCAGCGCAGCTTTCAGGAAATTGATATTACTTACTCCTGGAATTTCTACCGGATACTGAAAGGCTAGAAACATTCCTTCCTTAGCTCTCTCATCTACATCCAAATCGAGTAAGTCTGCTCCATCGAAATCTACAGAACCCTCTGTCACTTCGTATGCCTCGTTTCCCGCCAACACAGACGCTAAAGTGCTTTTTCCACTTCCGTTAGGTCCCATTATAGCGTGAACCTCTCCGGCTTTCACTTCTAAGTTTAACCCTTTTAAGATTTTATTTCCTTCTACTTCTGCGTGTAAATTCTTTATTGAAATCATATTTGTTTCCTTTGTCTTCTCGATCCCCCTTGCCCTTTTGCTAAAGCTCAAGGGGTGGGTGTTTATATTAATTTTTTTCTAATCTCCTGCGTTTCCCTTAAAGAGGCTAGCTCGCTCACTTGTCTTTTGTTAATTCTAATCTAAAGACTCTGAGCGGAAGCCGAAATGCCCGTATTTCTATCCTACTGATCCCTCAAGCGAAATAGCCAACAACTTCTGGGCTTCTACTGCGAACTCCATTGGAAGCTTATTAAGTACGTCTTTCGCGTATCCGTTTACGATCATACTAATAGCCTTCTCTTCGTTTAATCCTCTCTGCTTACAATAGAACAATTGCTCCTCTCCTATTTTAGAAGTTGTAGCCTCGTGCTCTACTTTGGCAGTGTGGTTGTTGACCTCTATGTAAGGAAAAGTATGTGCTCCTGAAGTATCTGTCATCAAAAGGGAGTCACACTGACTAAAGTTCCTAGCGTTATCTGCAGATTTATTTATCTGCACCAATCCTCTATAAGAATTTTGGCTTTTTCCAGCTGAGATTCCTTTGGAGATAATGGTGCTTTTGGTGTTTTTTCCGATGTGAATCATCTTAGTTCCAGTATCCGCTTGCTGGTAATTATTGGTTACCGCTACAGAATAAAACTCACCTACACTATTGTCTCCTTTTAGAATACAACTTGGGTATTTCCATGTTACAGCAGAGCCCGTTTCTACTTGAGTCCAAGAGATTTTCGCATTCTTCTCGCAAATCCCTCTTTTAGTTACAAAGTTGAAAATCCCACCTTTTCCCGTAGCATCTCCCGGATACCAATTTTGAACAGTAGAATATTTTATCTCAGCAGCATCTAATGCCACTAGCTCCACTACCGCTGCATGAAGTTGATTTTCATCTCTTTGTGGAGCAGTACAACCTTCTAAGTAACTCACATGGCTGCCCTCATCCGCTATTAGCAATGTTCTTTCGAACTGCCCTGTTCCTGCTTCGTTAATTCTGAAATACGTAGAAAGCTCCATCGGACATCTTACTCCTTTAGGAATATAGCAGAATGAACCATCTGTAAACACAGCGGAATTAAGCGCTGCATAAAAATTATCTTTTTGTGGAACTACAGAACCTATATACTTCCTTACTAACTCAGGGTGCTGTTTGACAGCCTCTGATATAGACATAAATATAATTCCTAATTCTCCTAACTTTTCCTTAAAAGAAGTGGCCACACTGACAGAATCCATCACGAAATCTACGGCTACTCCTTGCAGTCTTTTCTGTTCCTCAGTAGAAATACCAAGCTTGTCCATGGTTTTTCTTAATTCAGGGTCCACATCATCTAGTGAATCCAATAAAACTTTCTGCTTGGGTGCCGAATAATAAGAAATTGCTTGAAAATCTGGTTTGGCATAATGCACGTGAGCCCACTCTGGCTCAGTCATTTCTTTCCATGATTTAAACGCATCTAACCTCCAGTCTAACAACCACTTCGGTTCATCTTTCTTGCTAGAAATCAATCGAATAACGTCTTCATTTAGTCCGTTAGGAATTTTATCTGACTCTATATCTGTAACAAAACCAAACTCGTATTCCTTCTTGGTTACTTCCTCTAATAATTCATCTCCTTCGTAAGCCATATCCGTCTAAGTTTTTAAAGGGAGAAACTCTCTCCACATCCACAAGTTCTATTTGCATTAGGATTGTGAAACACAAATCCTTTTCCGTTAAGTCCACCAGAGTAATCTAACTCAGTGCCCACTAGGTACAAGAAGCTCTTTTTATCAACTACCACCTTTACACCATTGTCTTCGAAAGACTGGTCTCCATCATTCATTACATTATCAAACGTAAGTTGATACATTAAACCTGAACAGCCTCCGCCATCCACACCTACTCTAATGAAAGCTTCTTTGAGTCCTTCTTCAGCCATCAATCTTATGGCTTGTTCGCGTGCTGAATCTTTAACTTTTATCATTTTTCCTATGCTTTTTACGCGTTGCAAAGATAAATATTTTATTTAGAATACTTCTAAATAGCAATTGAAAAATACCCTGTTTGAGGTATTGTTTTTTGTTTTTGTGATATTATTAAAATGAATTTTAGAGGTTATAGTTAAAAATCAAGACAACAGACACCTGACTTTGAACACAACAGACCTCACAGACAAGACTGGTATTTAGGTAGATTTCTTTGTTAACGTTTTATTTTCAGGACGACTTGGCACCTCAAGCTACTGCCACAATATTATCGCCACCAACACCATTACAAATAGAACC
>MDTF01000695.1_pt1 | contig 23334 bp, 27 predicted proteins | sample 811191 | NCBI WGS metagenome assembly MDTF01 (sample SAMN05326649, study PRJNA326480) | marine metagenome | isolation source: seawater | place: Southern Ocean | collected 2011
AGGGCCACTTTGAGAATCTCTTCTCAACACATTGCTAATTGGATACATCACGATATTTGTACAAAATCTCAAGTTATGGAAATAATGAAAAAAATGGCAAAAATTGTTGATGATCAAAATAAAAACGATTCTACATACACTCGTTCTGGACAAGGAAGCTACGAGATGATGTCAGAAAATTTTGATCAATCGATTGCCTTTAAAACAGCTTGTAATTTGATTTTTAAAGGTAAAAAGCAACCTTCTGGTTACACAGAGCCATTATTACATCTAAATAGATTGCTAAAAAAATCTAGTCAGAATTAGAATTTAAATCAGATCTATTTTTAAAAGCTGAAAATAAAGTTCCATCATCTAAACTTTCTATCTCTCCACCCACTGGTAAACCTTGTGCTAATTTTGTAATTTTAACTTTAGTATTTTTTAAACTATCCTGAATATAATACGCTGTTGTTTGTCCTTCAACAGTTGCGCTAGTTGCAAGTATTACTTCTTCGATATCATCTTTACTCACTCTTTCTACTAATGAGTTTATTAAGAGATCTTCTTTTCTTTGTCCAACAGATGAAATTGTTCCTCCTAAAATATGAAAATAGCCTTGAAAAATATTTGAATTTTCAATTGCCCACTGGTCAGCAATATCTTCTACTACGCAGATTTTGTTAAATTTTTTTTTTGTATTTTCACAATTAATACACCCTGTAGAATTTGATTTTAAAGATCCACAAGAGCCACATCTTGTTACGTTTTTATAAACTTGTGCTAAAGTACTTGCCATAGGTTTAACAAGTTCGTCTCGATTATTAATTAACTTTAAAACAATTCTTTTAGCAGATTTTGGCCCTAAACCCGGAAGTTTAGCTATTAACTTAATTAGCTCTTCAATCTCATTTATATTTTGCATCAATTATAACGGCCACTTAAAACCAGGTATTCCAAAGCCACCAGTAGCTTTGGAAATTTCTTCTGTGGTCTTTGATTTGATTTGGGATTTGGCAGTACTGTGAGCTGCAACAATTAAATCTTCAATAATCATCTTCTCCTCTTTTAGAACTTCCTCTGACAGTTCAATATTTTGCATTTCTCCATCACCATCAAGTGTAATCTTTACGGAGTTAGACCCCGAAACTCCCTCAACTCTCATATCCTTAATTTTCTCTTGGCTTTCTTTCATTTTAGCTTCAAGTTCCTTTGCTTTATCTAAAATTTTTGTAAAGTCGGTCATTTTACTCCTCTTCTTTGTTTAATGTAACATCTAATAGCTCAGCATCTTTGAATTTTACTATCATAGATTTGTATATTTCTGATTTTTTAACTTCATTAATTAATTCTTTTTTTTGATTTTGTTGTTTTTCCTTAATAGATATTTCACCTTTGGACTTGCTAAATGTAATAATCCATCTTTCATCAGTCCATTCAAAAAGTTTTGCAGACAGTTCTTTTACAAAATCTTTATCTAAGTTATCATTAAAAGAAATTTCAATTCTAGTATTTTCAAAACTTACTAAATTTATATTTTTCTCTAATTCATATTTTAATTTAATTTCTTTTTTTTGCGAACAAACACTCAATAATTTATCAAAAGAATTAATATAAATTTTTTCTTCTGCTTTAATTTCTGTTTGACCAATTGGTTTATTATTTTTTTCTTGTACAATATTTTTTATTTGATTGATCGTGGATGTCCTATTTTTTATCTCTTGATCATTTTGAATTGATACTTCATCTGAAGTTGGATTTTCTTTTTTTAAATCAATTTTATTTCTTGATTTTATTGAGCTTAGATGCATCAATCGAATCAAAAACATTTCAATTGATAAATGTTGATTGGAAACTATATCCAGTTCTTCAAGAGAAGAAATTGTAAACTGCCAAAACAAAATTAACACTTCTGTGTTTACTTGTTTTGACATATCCTCAATTTTTTTAAATTCATCATCATTTAAAGAAAAATTAGTACTTTCTAAGGTTAATGATTTAATATTTTTAAAATAATAAAGAAGTTCTAAAAAATCATTAATAAAAACTTTTGGCTCAACACCTTGATCATAAATTTTTCTATAAACATTAATTACTTTAGTTTCTTCACCTTTTAGTACTAACTCAAAAAGATCAATTAATTGAGATTTATCAAAATAACCAAAAATTTTTTGCGCCATATTCAAGTCTAGTTCTGTGTTCTCATCTAAACTTAACAGTGCTCTATCCAATAAAGACAATGAATCTCGTACAGACCCTTCTGATATTTTTACAATTAGTTTTAATGCTTCGTCCGAAACCTTACCATTTTCTTTATCTTTAATTTTTTTTATAAATTCAAACAATTCAGATGATTTTATTCTAGACAGGTCAAATCTTTGGCATCTTGATATGATAGTAATTGGTATCTTTCTAATTTCTGTAGTTGCAAATATAAACTTGAGATACTCAGGAGGCTCTTCAAGAGTTTTCAATAAAGCATTAAAGGCTTGTTTGCTCAACATGTGTACTTCATCAATGATAAAAATTTTATATTTTGATGAAGTGGGTCCATATCTTGAAAACTCAATTAAGTCTCTAACATCATCAACGCCAGTTTTGCTTGCAGCATCCATTTCAAGAACATCAATATGATTTGAGTTTGTGATAGCTTCACAATTTTCACAAATTTTTTCTTTACATAGATTTTCAATTCCATTTAGACAGTTTAATGCTTTGGCAACAATTCTGGCTGTTGTTGTTTTGCCAATTCCTCTTATTCCTGTAAAAAGATATGCATTTGGTACTTTATTAGCTTTTATAGAATTAATTATAGTCTCTGCTACAACCTCTTGACCAATAAGGTCATCAAAAGTTTGAGGTCTGTATTTTAATGCTAGTACTTTAGAGTTTGTATTCATTTTTTAATTTAAGGAGACTAGAACCTGAATAACTGTCTCTACGACTGCTTCTGTTAAGATCTGGTCGGATTCAAGCAGCATTCACCTCTAGTCTCCAAAACTATTATAACAGTTATATTTTCTAATCTACAATAAAAGATTAAGATTTTATCTCTCTCAGTTTATCCGCTTCGAAAACACCTAAGACGTGAAAATCCTCACAATGAAGACCAAGTTCTTCAAGTGATTTTTGCACTTTGAGATCTTCTATATGGCCATCTAGATCACATAAAAAAAAGAAAGAATCAAAAGAATTTTGTTCAGGATAACTTTGCAGCTTAGTTAAATTTACACCATTGATCGCAAACCCTCCTAAAGATTGATAAAGAGCAGCAGGTTTGCTTTTTAATTTAAACAAAAAAGAAGTTATATATCTTTTATTACTAAACTCAGGTTGTGATATATTTTTTCCCATCACTAAAAATCTTGTTAAATTTCCACTCTCATTTTCGATATTTTTTTTAATTATTTCAAGACCATAAATTTCTGCACTTAATGATGATGCTATCGCAGCTTTTTCTCTTTCTTTACTTTTTGAAATCATTTCAGCAGAACCTGCTGTATCTGCCCTAATATGTTCTACAAGATTCTCATTCTTAATAAATTTTGAACATTGTGATAAAGCTTGAGTGTGAGAGTATACATCTTTAATATCTGAAAGTTTAGAACCTGGTTGTCCTAATAAGTTGTGCTCAATCCTTTGAAAATGTTCTGCATAAATATTTAGTCTATATTTAAAAATCAAATATTCAATTCCAACATTACCTGTAATTCTATTGGCTTCGGGAATTATCGTTATTGAATCAGGATTGGATGAGGCTTTGTTAAAACATTCATCAAAAGTTTTACAGGGTAATACTTCTGCATCAGAATCAATTGATAGAGCTGCTAGATGAGAGTACGCTCCAAAGGTTCCTTGAAAATAAATTCTACTCATTCAGCTTTATATTCCATAATTTTTTTTAAGGCCAGATAATCTTCCTGTGTATCCACTCCAATCGGTGAAGAGTTAGCAAGAGCTACATTAATGTTAATATTATTATCTAACGCCCTTAATTGCTCTAATTTATTATGAAGTTCATTTTTTGTTTGATCCAACTCAACAAATTTTTTGAGAGCACTAACTGAGTAGCAATAAATTCCAATATGATGATATGTGTTATTAATTTCTGAAGAATCTCTTACAAAAGTCTTTGCCTCTGGAAATTCGTTAAACTCTAAACTATCTCTAGTTACAACTTTAACAATATTTTTATTTTCAAAATCTTTTAAATCTTCAATTTTTGCAGCAAGTGTTCCAATTTCAGATTGATTATCTATCATTTTTTTATTAAGATTAACAATATCTTCAATGTTTATTGCGGGCTCATCACCTTGTAAGTTCATAATTAGATCAATGTTTGGTAAGTTTAGTTTTTGAAAAGCTTCAAAAATTCTGTCAGTTCCAGTTTTATGATTTTTACTTGTTAAAATTGCATTGCCTCCATTGCGAGTAACATCATCAAAAATTTCTTTATCTTCTGCTGCTACAAAAACATCTCCAATATTGGCCTCTTTAGCTTTTTTAAATACATGTGAAATTATCGATAGATTATTAATCTTTAATAGAGGTTTTCCAGGCAATCTAGTCGCTGACAGTCTCGAGGGTATTATAGTTAAAGTTTTCATTAATTTCACTTTTTATCCTAATCAATAAATACCAATAGAGGCAAAATTATACATTAAATTTTAAATAATTTTACAATTTATCATGTTATATGTTCAAAATAAAAATTAATAAAATGGATTCGTTCGAAATAAATAAAATTGTTGCAGCTATTTTAATGGTGGCCCTTTTGGTAATAGGTCTCGGTAAATTATCAAAAATTATATTTTATGTAGAAAAACCAGAAACCCCAGGTTTTGCTGTTGAAGTAGAAAAGTTAGCCTCAGCTTCTACTGTAACAAAAAACAGTGTTGAAGAAAAAATTGATATTTCTTCATTAATGGCAATGGGAGATGTTTTGGCAGGTGAAAAGATTTTCAAAAAATGTGCCGCATGTCATTCAATAGCAAAAGGTGGGGGAAATAAAATTGGACCCGCCTTATACAATGTGGTTGGAAGAAAAGTTGGAGCAGTAGATGGTTATAAATATTCTAAAGCTTTATCTTCCTATAAAAAAGAATGGAATTTTGAAGAACTTAATGGATTTTTAACCAAACCAGCAAAATATATTAAAGGAACAAAAATGTCTTATGCAGGACTTAGAAAAGAAAAAGATAGAGCCTCAATAATTAAGTACTTGAATCAAAAATCAGACAACCCTCTACTCCTACCTTAATTTTCCAAAACAATATAACAAGATACTTTTTTGGATATGAACTCTGTTAAGAGCTTGTTGCCATACATGAGATTTTTTTCCTAAAAAAACTTCCTCACTTACTTCAGGGCCTCGTGGTAAACAATGGAGAAAAATACAATCTTTTTTTGCACAATTTAATAATTTTTGATCTATCTTAAAATTTTTAAATTGCTTAATTTTTTTTTTTCTTATTAACCTTGTCATTTAAAGACACAACTTTATCAGAAAATATAACATCTGCATTATCAACTGCTTTTTTAGCATCATTATAAATAAAAATTTTTTTATTATTTTTCTTTACCCAGTCTCTAACTAGTTTACCCGGTTCGAAATTTTTAGGACAACCAATGCTCAATTTAAATGAAAATTTTACAGATGCTGCAATTAGACTATCTAAAACATTATTAGAGTCTCCAATCCAGGCAATATTCAATTTAGAAATTGATTTTTTCTTTATTTCCTCAACAGTGAATACATCGGATAATACCTGTGTAGGATGTGATGAGGGGCTTAAACCATTAATTATTGGAATTGAAAGATGATCTTTGAAGTTTTCAATTTTTTTATCACTATCAGTCCTTAACATAAAGCCATCACCATAAGTTGAAAGTATTTTAGCAGTATCAGCCAAACTCTCTCCTCCTTGACCTAAATGAAGCTCATTTGATCTTAAAGTTAATGTTCCACCTCCAAGTTGTTTTATTGCCAAATAAAAACTTAATCTTGTTCTTAAACTTGATTTTTCAAACATTTGTATTAACAATTTTCCTTTTAAAGGAGCGCCCCTATCGACTTCTAAGGTACTTAGATTTTTTCGTAGTTTTTTTCTTTTATTGGCATCAGCCATGATCTTTCTGAGATCTTTAGATGGAATATCTTTTAAATTAATAAAATGTTTCATATTATTTAACTTCAGAACAAACTTTTTCAATTATCTTTAATGCTTTATCAATTTCATTTTTTTTAACATTTAATGGTGGTAAAATTCTAACCACATTTTCTGCAGCTCTAATAGTCAATAATTTTTTATCCATTAGACCTTTTAAAAAATTTCCTTGGTCAGTATAAAGCTGAATTCCAATTAACAAGCCTTTACCTCTAATCTCTTTAATAACTTTTGGATACCTGTCTTTAATTTGATTAAGATTTAATAGAAAATATTTTGAAATTTTTTTTACATTTTTTAAAAATTTTTTTTTGGAAATAATGTCAAATACTGCATTGCCAACTGACATTGCCAAAGGATTGCCCCCAAAAGTTGACCCATGTGTTCCAGCTGTCATACCAGAAGCAACTTTTTTATTCATTAGAACTGCTCCTATTGGAAATCCTCCACCAATACCTTTTGCTATAGGAACTATATCTGGTTTTACTTTAGATCTTTCAAATGCAAAAAAATCACCTGTTCTTCCGATTCCACACTGTACTTCATCAAGTATCAGTAGAATATTTTTCTTATCGCAAATTTTTCTCAACTCTTTTAAACACCAATCAGGTATAACCTTTATACCACCTTCGCCCATAATTGTTTCAACCATTATTGCTGCAGTTTTGCTTGTTATGGATTTTTTAAAATCTTTGTGATCCCCAAATCTAAAATGATCAAAGCCACCTGCCTTAGGTCCAAATCCCTCTGTCATTTTTTTTGATCCACTTGCAGAAATGGCAGCTAAAGTTCTTCCATGAAAAGAATTTTTGACACATAAAATTCTATTTTTTTTTGGTTTGCCGATTGTATAGAAATATCTTCTTGCAACTTTAATTGCAGCCTCCGTTGCTTCTGCTCCACTATTTTGAAACATTACATAATCAGCAAAAGTTTTTTTAGCTAATTTTTTTGCTAATTTTTCACCCTCAGGTATTGTGAAGGCATTAGAAATATGCCAAAGTTTTTTTGCCTGATTGCTAATTGCTTTGACTAATTGTGGATGAGCGTGGCCTAAAGAATTTACAGCTATTCCTTGAACAAAATCTAAATATTTAACTCCCTTTAAAGTATATAAGAAACTTCCCTTACCATATTTAAATGAAATTTTTTTTCTATTATAATTTTTTGCTAAATAGCTCATAATTCTTAAGATTAATTATGTTTTTATAAATTAAAATTACTAGATACAAGTCATGATTGAAAATCATACTGAGTCTATTTAATTATTTTGTTAATAAGTTGAAAAATTCACTTGTCTAAAGCTAATTAATATCACTATATTGTTATATTTAAAAAAACTAATACACTATATTGATTTTATGAGCTGGAATGACGAAAAAGTAACAAAACTTAAAGAACTTTGGGGCAAAGGTAATACTGCTAGCCAAATTGCTGAAATCATAGGTGGTATCAGTAGAAATGCAGTAATAGGCAAGGCTCATAGATTAAATTTATCTGCAAAACTTAAAACTAGATCGGCTACCACTAGAGAAAACTATGAGGGCACTTCAGAAGAAAAAAATATCAAAAATAATAAAAGTAGAAAAAGTAAGTTTAAATCCCTTATCATTGAAAAAGATTTTGAACCAGAAAACCCAAAACAACTTGAGGAACTCGATGAAAGTTCTTGTAAATGGCCTGTCGGTCATCCAGATGAAAATTTGTTTTATTTTTGTGGAAGATCTTCCCTAAAAGATTTCTCATACTGTAAATTACACATTCTTTATGCTTACCAACCAAAAGGTAGAAAAGAAGAATCTACTGAAAAAGAAGAAGTTACAGAATTTATTGGAAAAAAAACCCAATCTGCTTAAAAACCAAGTAGCTTAATTTTTAAGATCTTTTTTAGAACTGTATTTTTCTGTCGAAAATTTACCACCATCTCTCCACATATAACAATACTTTTTAACTTCCTGTTCAAAAAAACGAACACTGGGAATGCCAATATTTGAGTTAGTTTTATATTTGCCTGATGAGATATTGTCATATTTTAAAAGTTTTAACTGATCTTTAGTTAATAAAGGTTTAGGAAACATTTCAAAAAATTTTGCAGAAAAATTTGCCAAGAATAATGGGAAAGGTATCAAAATTCTTTTTTTTCCAGTTAACTTTAGTAATTTTTCCAATAATTCTTTAAAAGATATTATTTCAGGACCCACACACTCTATTATTTTAGAATATATATTCTTTGAAATTACATAACAAATAGTATCCGTTAAATCTGAACAATGAATTGGAGCAAATTTAGTTCTACCCCCATAATACAATGGAAACATTGGTAGTCTATTCAATAGTGTCATGAAATTTGTTGTAAAATTATCGTCTACCGAGAAAACTACCGATGGTCTCAAAATTGTAGCTAGTGGAAAATTTTTAAAAACATTATTTTCACCTTTTAATTTACTTTTAGCATAATCAGAGTCTATTGCTTCATTTATTCCTAAAGCTGATAGATGAATAAAATTTTTTAGATCATATTCCTTACAAAGTTTGGCTAATAAAGATGGAAAAATTGTGTGTATATTCTCAAAAGTATTTCCTTTTTTTTGTTCAAATAAAATACCTATTAAATTTATACATATGTCTGCTTTTTTAAAAAGATTTCTAATTTTATTTTCATCAAATATATTTGCTTCAACAATGTCAATGTATCCAGCATTGGCTTGGGTTTTAATTATGTAACTTTTTTGATGAATATTTCTAGTTACAACGGTTACTCTATAGTTATTTTTTGTCAGCTTTCTTATTAGGTTACGACCAATTTGACCGCTCCCACCGAAAATTAGACAATTTTTTGCTTTCATATATATATATTTAGAAATGACTATTAATATTAAACTTCACAAAAATGATTTACCAGATGATTTAAAATTAGGCAACGTATTAGCTGTGGATGGTGAGTTCATGGGTCTAAATGTCAGACGTGACCCTCTTTGTTTAATACAAATATCTTCAGGAAATTCAGATGCACACATTATTCAGTTTGATAGAAAAACTTATAATGCTCCCAATTTAATAAAAATATTAGCTGACAAAAATATTATAAAAATTTTTCACTATGGGAGGGCAGATTTAGCTCATATAAAACACTACTTAAAGACAGATACAAATAATGTTCTGGATACTAAAATTGCATCAAAATTGGCAAGATCATATTCTGATCATCATTCATTAAAAACTCTAATCAAAGAGTTTATCAATATAGATGTTAGCAAACAATTTCAAAGTTCGGATTTTGGAGGTGAGCTGACCCCAGCACAACTAAAATATTGTGCTAATGATGTGGTGTATTTACATAAAATTCATGATGAGCTTAACAGGATATTAGAAAGAGAAAATAGAATCAAACTATATCAGGATTGTTTAAAATTTTTAAAAACTAGGGTCGAGCTTGATCTAGCCTTATTTAAGGAAGATATCTGGTCACATTAAATGAATAAAAATAAATTTGTTACAATTGCTAAAGAGGTAATTAATCTTGAAATTAAAGCCCTACAAAAATTAAGAAAAAATATTAATAATTCCTTTAATGAAGCTGTAACCCATATTGCAAAATGTCAATCCAAAGTTATCTTATGTGGTGTTGGTAAAAGTGGACTTATAGCTTCAAAGATTGCAGCAACTTTCTCTTCAGTTGGAACACCGTCCTTTCATCTTTCGGCTAGTGATTCTTCTCATGGAGATCTTGGAAGTGTTTCTAAAAAAGATATTTTAATACTGATAAGTTACTCAGGTCAAACAAATGAACTTAAAAACATTATTCAGTATGCTAATAGAAATAAAATATTACTGATTGGGATTGTTTCAAAAAAAGATTCTATTCTATATAAGGCGTCGGATATTAAACTACTAATCCCTCAAGTTTTAGAGTCTGGTGGTATTATTCCAACTTCAAGCACAACTGCACAACTTGCGCTGGGAGATGCATTGGCTATTGCAACTATGAAATATAAAAAATTTGATAAGATGGATTTTAAAAAGATACATCCAGCAGGAAATCTTGGTGCACAATTAAAGACTGTCGAAGATATTATGTTGATTGGAAATAAAATTCCCTTTGTTAATGAAAACTTAAAAATGAAAAAAGCTTTAAAGGTATTAAATGATAAGAAGCTAGGTATTTTGATTGTACAAAATAATCAAAAAAAAACTAAAGGCATAATTACAGATGGTCAAATAAGAAGAAATAATCAAAAAAATTTAGATCTACATTCAATGAATGCAGGAGAAATTATGACTAAAAACCCAATAAGTATTGATAAAAATGCCTTGGCTGCAAAAGCTCTTTCTCTAATGAATGGTAAAAAAATTACTTCGTTATGTGTTCATGATAAGAAAAATAAATTTAAAACAATAGGAGTGGTTCATATTCACAATATTTTACGATCTAATATTTCATAAATGAAAAAAAAAAATATAAAATTTTTTATCTCATTTTTTTTTTTAGCTTTATTAATATTTTTATATTCAAAAAATTTCAAAGAAGAAAAAAAAATTGAAATTACAACAGACCTTACTGAGAATATTCCATATAACTCAAATATAATAAAAGATGTAAACTATGTATCAAAAGATGCAAAAGGTAATGAATATATTATAGATGCATTGATAGGAGAGATAGATTTTACAAATAGTGATGTTATTTACCTCACAGATGTTGAGTCTTTAGTTAAATTAAGCAATTCGAATGATGTCACAATAACTTCAGATTTTGGAAAATATAACACTATTAATTATGATACAATTTTTTCTAAAAATGTAATAATTTATTATTTAGATAATAAAATTACTGGAGAATATCTTGATTTTTCTATTAAAAGAAATTCGATGATAGTCTCAAGAAATGTTATTTACACAAATGAAGAAAATATTTTAATGGCAGATGTTGTTGAAGTCAATATAGAGACAAAGGATACAAAAATTTTTATGTATGAAAATAAAGAAAAAGTAAATATTAAAAATAAAGATTAGTATGGCAATTATAAAAAAATTTAGAATTAAATCATTTAAAAAAGTTAATTCTATCATTGAATTTGAAAACGTATCTCTTGCTTATGGAAACAGGCTAATTTTAGATAATATAAACTTTAAAATTAATGAGGGTCAAATATTTGGCATGCTTGGGCCAAATGGTGTTGGAAAATCAACAATATTTAATCTCATAACTGGATTGATTAATCCAGAAAGTGGAAAAATTAAAATTGCCAATGAAGACGCTACTCAATATCCAATTTATTTAAGAACTAAAAAGTTTAAAGTTGGGTATGTACCTCAATATGGTGGATATTTTAATGAGCTAACCCTTCATGATAACTTAAAAGCTATAGCTGAAATTGTAATTGATAATAAAAATTTAAGGATTGAGAGAGTTGACTATTTGATTTCAAGGTTCGAACTTGAAAATGTTAAAAGTATTAAAGCAAAGTTTTTATCTGGTGGACAAAAAAAAAAATTGGTTATCGCTCTCTCACTTTTAAGTGAACCAAAAGTTCTTCTTTTAGATGAATGTTTTGCTGCATTAGATGTTTTGACAATAAAAATGTTACAAGAAATTATTGTTAATTTGCAAGAGGAAAATCAAATAACTATTTGTATATGCGACCATCAAGCAAGGGACTTACTCGCTTGCGTTGATGTGGCTATGATTTTAAATAATGGAAAAATTGTAGCTCAAGATACACCTTCAAATTTAGTAAAAGACATTAACGCTAAGAATGCTTATTTTGGTGATGGTTTTAAATATAATTAAATATTGATGTCAAATCTAATCATCGTTAACAAAAAAATTAGAAAATTTAATAAAGAAATTACCGTTAGTGGAGACAAAAGTATAAGCATAAGATGGGTTTTATTTTCATCTCTTGCTAGTGGTGTCTCAGTGGCGCAAAATTTGCTGATATCTGAAGATGTTATGGCAGCAATTAAGGCTATAAAAAAATTAGGTATTAAAGTTAATTTGACTAAAAATACATGTAAAGTTTATGGCAAGGGAATTGATGGCTATCAATATAAAAAAAACCTTATAATAAATGCAGAAAACTCAGGCACACTTGGTAGACTTATTCTCGGATTGCTAATTAATACCGTTAACCCAATAAAATTAATTGGTGATAAAAGTTTATCTAAAAGAGATTTTAAAAGAATTTCAGATCCATTAAGCAATTTTGGAGCAACCTTTGAGCTTAATGAGAAAAAAAACCTTCCTCTTACAATATGTGGATCAAAAAACTTAAAGTCTTTTAATTATTTTGAAAACAAAGGGTCTGCTCAGTGCAAAAGTGCTGTTATCTTTGGTGGAATGAGAGTTAATGGCACCACAGTTATAAAAGCCAAAAAATCAAGAAACCATACAGAACTTTTGTGCAAATACTTAAAACTGCCAGTTAAAGTGAAAAATAAAAAAAATTATGATCTAATAGAAGTTAAAAAAGTAAAAAAAATTAAAACTTTAAACTATAAAATTCCTTCAGATATTAGTTCTAGTGCTTTTTTTATTGTCCTTACTGCACTTTCTAAAAATTCAAAATTGATTATTAAAGATGTTAACGTCAATCCATCTAGAATCGGCGTTATTACAATTTTAAAAAAGATGGGTGTTAAAATTATTTTTAAAAATCAAAAAATTTATAAAGGAGAAAAAAATGCAGATATTAAAATTGAAGGTCCAAAAAAATTAAATGCTATAAACTGTCCAATTAAATTTAATAGTGGTGCTATTGATGAATTTTTGGTAATTTTTTTGGTTGCTGCTAAAGCAAAAGGAGTTTCTTATTTTAAAGATTTAGCAGAGTTAAATCAAAAAGAAAGTCCAAGACTCAAATGGGGATCAAAAATTCTTAATGAGATGGGTGTAAAAACTATTACAACAAAAAATTCAATTAAAATATTTGGAAATCCAGATTTAGTAATTAATAAAAAGATAACAATTAAAGATTACTTAAAAGACCATAGAGTATTTATGACCAGCATGATTGCAGCACTATCTTTTGGGGGAGAGTGGCATATACACGATAAGGATTCAATTAAAACTTCTTTTCCTTCTTTTTTAACTATTTTAGATGAGTTAAAAAAATGGAAATAAAAAAAAAAAATATTAAAAATTGCAATAGATTCACCTGCCGCTGCTGGTGCAGGAACTCTAGCAAAAGCTATATCTAAACATTATAATCTTTTTTACTTAGATACTGGTAAAATTTATAGGATGATTGCATATTTAAAAATTAAATTTCCAAAAAAATTTAATCAAAATTTTTTAAAAGAAAAAATCAAAAACCTAAAAGTTAAAAATCTTCAAAATAAAAATTTATTATCTGATGAAGTGGGAACCGAAGCTTCAATTATATCCAAAAATAAAGGAACAAGAAAACTTGTGCATTCTTTTCAGCTTGGTTTTGCTTACAATCCACCAAAGAAATTTGATGGTTCATGTCTTGATGGTAGGGATATTACTTACAATATAGTTCCTGATGCAAATTTTAAGTTTTTTATAACCGCTAATGTAAAAACAAGAGCATTGAGACGATATAAGGAGCTTAAAAAGTTAAATAAAAAAATTTCGTACCAAGAAGTGCTCAAAAGCATCAAAAAACGTGACAAAAGTGACTATAATCGAAAAATTTCTCCTTTAAAGAAAACAAAAGATTCGGTATTGATTAACACGACAAATTTATCTAAAAGAGCCTGCTTTTTAAAAATAAAAAAAATTATAGACGGGAAAATTAATATTTAATGGAAATTTATAGAGACCTATCAAATCCAGCTTCGCTAGAATTCGAAAAATTACTCAATAGTCAACTTTCAAAAATAAAAATCGAAGAAGGTAAAATTATAGAGGGTAAAATTAATAAGATTACTGAAAAGTTTGTTTTTTTATTTGTTGAAGGTTTAAAAAGTGAACCAGTATTAGATATTAATGAATTAAAAAGCATGGGTCTTGCTGACAAAATAAAAGTTGGAGAAATAATTTCTGTATTATTAGAAAAAATTGAAGATAAAAATGGCGAAGTTTTAGTATCGGCTAGTAAAGCGCTAAAAATTAAAGGTTGGGATAAGCTTGTAAAAGCCTACGAAAACAATGAGCCTATAATGGGTAAAATTACATCTAAGTGTAAAGGTGGATGTATTGTAGAGCATATTGATACTGGTTCTTTAATGTTTTTACCAGGGTCACAAATTAGTGACAAACCCTTGAAAGATATTAGTCACTTAATGAATGAGCCACAAAAATTTGCATTAATTAAATTAGACAAGGTTAGAGGTAATGCTTGTGTTTCTAGAAGAGAAATTATTTCATCTTTTAAAAAAGAGGATAAAGCAAAAATAATTGAAAAATATAAAGTTGGTGACCTTATAAAAGATGCTGAAGTTAAAGGCTACAGTACATTTGGTTGTTTCTTTAATGTTAATGGAGAACTGGATGTTCTAGTGCACTTGCAGGAAATTTCTTATTCTAGGGTTAATCATCCAGATGAAGTTTTCAATATCGGTGAAAAACATGATCTTAAAGTAATTACTGTTGATAAAGAAAAATTGCAGGTTGGCTGTTCTGTTAAACAGTTATCACCAGATCCTTTTGAGCATATTGAAAATTATGAATTAAATAAAATCTATAAAGCAAAAGTGGTAAAACTAATGGACTTTGGTGCTTTCTGTGAATTGGAGCCTGGTCTTACAACTTTACTTCATACAAGTGAACTAAGTTGGACAAAAAAAAACATCTCTGCGAAAAAAATGTTCTCAATCGGTGATGAAATAGATTGTGTTATTACTGAGATTGATAAGGAAAAAAGAAGAGTCGCGATCTCGCATAAGCTAACTCAGGATAACCCTTTCGAAACCTTTGAAAAGAAATATCCAATTGGAACTATTGTTGATGGTGAGGTAGTGAATAAAAATGAATATTCGTTATTTGTTAATGTTGAAGAGCTTGATGTTGATGCTTTTTTGCATTGTAATGATTTAACTTACCTAAATAATGGTGAGGAAGAACTTGCGAAGTATACTAAGGGTGATAAAATTAAAGTTAAAGTACTTGAGATTAAAGCATCAGAACAAAAAATTAGAGTAGGATTAAGACAAACTCAAGCTGATCCATTTGATTGGTTTAGTGATAAAAATAAAAACCAAACAATTACTGTTAAAGTTATATCAACAGATAATAAGGGTTTGATTGTAAGACCAGAAGGTTGTGAGATGGATTTTCAAATTAGAAAATCAGCGATTGCGATTAATGCGGCAGATGCTCGTCCGACTAGATGGACAGGTGGTGAAAAACTAGACTGTGCAATAGCTGAAATTGATTTTGATAAGAGAAAAGTAACTCTAAGTATCAAGCTTCTAGAAGAAATTGAAAAAAAAGAGGCTTTAGACAAGTATGGTGCAGAAGGATCAGGTAAAAACCTACCATTCTCATCATTATCTGAGGATTTAAAAAAAAAAGAAGAAGACAAAGATTAAAAAAGAAGATTTAAATTGGCTATTGTAAAATCAAAGCTTCTAAAACAACTTTCCAGCAATTATCCTAATTTTTTAAAAAAAGACCTAGCGAAATTCACTGATATAATTCTAGATGGGATTAAACAGGCTTTAAAAAGAGGAGATCGAGTTGAACTTAGGGGGTTTGGTGTATTTTCAACAAACATCCAAAAAGCACGAATTTCAAGAAACCCAAAAACTGGTGAAAAAGTTAACACACCTGAAAGGAGAACAATTCACTTTAAAATGTCAAAAGATTTGTTTAAAAAAATAAATGATGACACATAAAAATATATTTGTTGCTTGTGACGTATCAAGCCAAAAAAAAATAATAGATCTCTTGAATATAATTCATCACGATATTTCAGGAATTAAAATAGGGTTACAATATATTACTCAAAGATCACCTGAGGAAATAAAAGAATTATCAAAATTTAATAAACCTATTTTTTATGATGGAAAATTCTTTGACATCAAAAATACACTGGTTGAATCTATAAATTCTTTAAAAAACTTAAAAGTAAATTATGCAACGGTCCATTTGCTAAATGGGCTGGAAGCTTTAAAGGCTGCAAATGAAGCTGCAAAAAAAATCAATGTGAAATTACTAGGTGTATCAGTGCTGACAAGCTTTGAAAATGAAGATTTAGTTTCTCTGGGCTTTAAAGATCAAGTTCAAGATCAAGTACTTAGGTTAGTTAAAATTGCTAATGATGCAAATTTATATGGAGTAATTTGTAGTCCATTAGAGGTAAAAATAATTAAAAAAGTGGCACCAAATCTAAAATGTTTCACTCCAGGAATTAGACAGGATAATAATAAAAATGATCAAAAAAGAACCATGAATGCAAAAGAGGCATTAAATGCAGGAAGTGACTGTTTGATTATTGGTCGACCTATTACCAAAGGAAATCCTAAAAAAAATATTCAAGATATTATTTCTTCACTTAAATAGATGGAAACAAAAATTTGTGGGATATCTGATATTAAAACTTTAGAATTTTTAACTAATCATTCAATTTCACCTAAGTTTATTGGTTTCATTGTCAATTATCCAAAGTCAAAAAGATATGTTGAATACAATAAACTTGATCAATTACTTAAAGTTGACAAAAAAAACTCATTTTATGTTGCTGTCTTAGTAAAACCAAAAGATGAAATTCTAGAAAAAATTAAAAATCTACCTTTTGATTATTATCAAATTTATGATTGCAGTCCTGAAGAAATTAAATCAATTAAACTTAAATATAACAAAAAAATTATTACTGCTTTAACAATAAATAGTAAAAAAGACGTAGAAAAATATATTCTGTTTGAAGACGTGACTGATATTTATCTTTTTGATAGCAAGGGTTATGAGAAAAGTATGACTTTTGAACATGGGCTTATTCAGCATATCAAGATTGATAAAAAACTAATGATTGCAGGTGACATTCAAGTGGACGATAATCTTGAAAATTATAAAAAAATAGCAGATATTATAGATATATCTGGGGGCTTAGAAACTTTTGGGTTAAAAGATATTTCCAAAATAGAAAATTTTTTAAAAAAAATTAAACAGATAAATGATGAAGCTTAAAAAAGGTATTCCTTTAATTGATCAACATGACAAATATGGATTTTGGGGTAAAAAATTTGGTGGAAGTTTTATTCCTGAAACTCTTAAAAAACCGATAGAAGACTTAACTATTGAGTTTAAAAAATTAAGAAAAGATAAAAAATTTATTAAGAAAAGAGATTTTTATTTTAAAAATTATATTGGCTCACCTACTTCATTCGTGAAACTCAAAAATTTAACAACCCATTTAGATGGTGCTCAAATTTGGGTGAAAATTGTTTCTGAAGCAAATGGTGGGGCTCATAAAATTTATAATGCAACAGTCCATGCTTTAATCTGTAAAGCAATGGGTAAAAAATATATTATTGGTGACACGGGTGCTGGATATGCTGGTAAAATGTTAAGTATGGCTGCTAAAAAATTTGGTCTTAAATGTAAAATTTTTATGGGTGCCAAAGATATGAAAAGACAGAAACCTAACTGTGATGCAATACGTAAAAATGGTGCAGAAATAATTCCTGTATATTCTGGAAGTCAAACTTTAGTTGATGCAGTAAGTGAGTGTATGAGATATTGGGTTTCAAACTGTGACAATACTCATATGTGTGTTGGCTCAACTGTAGGGCCAAATATATTTGTTAAAATTTGTGGATGGAGCACAACGCAGATTTCTAAAGAATTAAAGATACAATTAAAATCAGAGTTTAAAAAAATTCCTAACAAAATTAAACTAATTAACTGTGTGGGTGGTGGAAGTTCAGCTTATGGCTTTTGGAGCGAATTTATAGATTTTAGTAAAAAACAAATTGAGTTAATTGGAGTTGAGGCTGGTGGACCTAAAAAATCAAAACTACATGCCGCACCTTTAAGTCGTAATGCTAAAATTGGAATTTTACACGGCGCAGCTTCATATGTGTGTCAGAATAAAGAGGGGCAAATTAATGATACAGAATCTATTAGTGCAGGTTTAGATTATCCAGGTGTTAGTCCAATACACTGTTTTTTAAAGGATACCAAAAGAGCAAGATATACTTATGCAACAGATGAAGATGCATTAAATGCTTATCAGCTGGTTACGAAATTTGAAAAACTTAACCCCAGTTTAGAACCTAGCCATGCATTTGCAGAGGCAATTAAAATTGCACCTAAATTAAGTAAAGATACAATTATTATTGTTAATTCGTGTGGTGATGCAAAGAAAGATCGAGACATATTAAGAGAAAGATTAAATAAAAAATAATGAAGTCTTCTTTAATTAATCAAGCATTCATAAAAGCAAAAAATGAAAATAGACCTGCCCTGCTAACTTACACTGTTGCAGGCGATAATAGTAAAAAGAAATCTTTGGAAATACTTAAATCAATTTCAAATTATGCAGATATCTGTGAGTTAGGATTTCCACATAACACTCCGATTGCTGATGGAGGTCAAATACAAACTAGTGCACATCGATCAATTAAAAATGGTATTAAAATTAACGATGTGTTTTCAATTGTAAATGAATTTAAAAAATCTAAAAAAAATAAACCACTTATTTTGATGGGCTACTACAATATTATCTATCAGTATGATGAGGATAAATTTTTAGAGAAATGTAAAAAAGTTAAAGTAGATGGTTTGATTATTGTAGATTTACCTTATCCTGAAAATAAGAAGATTGCATTAAAATGTAAAAGAAAAGGAATTAACTTTATTCAACTCGTGTCACCTACTACCTCGAACTTAAGATTGAAAAAGATTATTAAAGATTCACATGATATGGTTTATTATATAAGTATGCTTTCAACAACTGGAGGAAAGCTAAAGGTTTCTCCCAAAAAAATACTTAATAGATACAATAAGGTTAAAAACCATAATAAATCAAAAAATGTTGTAATTGGATTTGGTATTACTGAAAAAACAATCAGGTCTCTAAGAAAAGCTGATGGTTTAGTGGTTGGAAGTGCTATTTGTAAAGAAATTTCTAACTCTATTAAAAAGAGACAAAATGTCGTCACAAATGTTACTAATATTGTTAGAAGTTTAAGAAATAAAATTAAATGAATTGGATTACTAAAATAATTAAAGCAGGTGAAAAGATTAAAACTGCTATTCATGAAAGAGCCTCAAAAGAGGATATTGCGAAAAGTGATTGGACTTCTTGTTGTAGAGGGCCAATATTAAAAAAAGACTTAGAACAAAACCTTTGGGTTTGTCCAGATTGTAATAAACATCATCGAATTAAACCTAGTCAGAGATTTGATATTTTATTTGGTAAAAATAATTATGTGGTATTTAAAACACCTATTCCAAAAGATGATCCTTTAAATTGGACAGACTCAAAATCTTATAAAGATAGGCTAAAAAGTGCTCGTAAAAAAACTGGTATGAAATGTGGAATGATGGTTGCTTTTGGAACAATTAACAATATTAGAATTACCGCTGTTGCTTCTGATTTTGATTTTTTTGGAGCTTCAATGGCTGCTGCTGAAGGTGAAGCATTCCTATATGGGATTCAGCATGCAATTGAAAATCAAACTCCTTTTTTATGTATCAGTGCTGGGGGTGGAATGCGGATGATGGAAAGTTTAATTTCATTATCTCAAATGACCAGAACAACTCTTGCAATAAATGAATTAAAAAAAAATAACTTACCTTATTTAGTGTGCATTACTGACCCAACGGCAGGTGGTATAACGGCATCTTACGCAATGTTGGGTGATATTCATATCGCTGAACCAGGTGCGCTAATTGCCTTTGCTGGCGCTAGAGTTATTCAAGGAACTGTTAAAGAAGAATTGCCAGAAGGATTTCAAAAAAGTGAATATGTTGAAAAAACTGGTTTTGTTGACTTGATTATAGAACGAAAAGATCTTGTAATAAAAATTGGAACAATATTATCAATATTGTTAAAAAAAAATTCTGCTATAAGCTTTGAGAAAAATGAAACTTCAGAAGATAGTCAATCGCTTACAAGAACTGCATCCTAAAAAAATAGATTTAAGTTTAGTTCGCATTAAAGAACTTTGCAAAAAGCTAGATAACCCTGAAAAAAAAATAAAAGCAATTTCCATAGTAGGTACCAATGGAAAGTATTCAACTATTCAGGCATTGTTTGCTATTTTAAAAGAGGCAAGTTTCAAGTGTAATATCTATACAAGTCCTCATATCAAAAGAATTAATGAACGATTCGTTTTTAATAACCAAGAACTTGACGATGAAGATCTTGCTAATTTATTTGAAGAAATAGAAGAAGCAAATGACAATCAACCTATTACCTTTTTTGAAATACTAACAGCTGCTTACTTTTATAAGGCCAGTAAATACCCTGGCAATATTAATTTAATAGAAACTGGTTTGTTTCATAGGTTTGATGCCACTAATGTTCTAGAACAAAATCTTGCAAGCATTGTAACCTCTATTCATCTCGATCACTTAGACTGGTTACCAGAAAATGAGCAAACAATTGAAAAAATTGTATTTGAAAAAACCTCTACTCTATTAGATTCAAAAATTATTGTAGCAAAACAAAGTGATGATAAGATAACACAGTGTATTAGAAAAACACTGCTCAACAACTCATCTAATAAAAATTTTTTTAAAGAAAATTATAACTACGTAATCAAAGAGAATAATTTTTTTTATTACGAAGATAAATTTGGTGGAATAAAATTACCTCTTCCAAACGTTAAGGGTCAATTTCAGTTAGAAAATATCTCTACAGCAATTGCAACAGTTAGAGTTTTGAAATATTTGAATATAAAAAATTCTCACATACAAAAAGGTATCACTAAAATTCATAGCATTGCGAGACTTCAAGAAATAAAATTTGGTAAATTAAAAGAATTGGTAAAAAACAATCAACTATTCGTTGATGGTTCTCACAATCCACTAGGAGCAAAAGTTCTAAATGAATATTTACAAAGTTTAAATTGCAAAAAACATATAATTCTTGGTATGATGGCCAATAAAGACCACAAAGAATATATGAGTTTTTTTAAAGACATATCCTCAATAACAACAATAGATATTCCAAATCAATCAGGAAGTATTTCAGGGAAAAAATTAAAAGATAAATTAAAAAACTTTCAAAACATTCATTACAAAACAAATGTTAAGAAAGCGATCCAATCAATTTCTATTCAAGAAAATGATATTATATTGATCACAGGATCTCTATATCTTGCTGGGGAAATTTTGAATTTAAATTAGATATTTGTTTCTAAAAATTTTTTCATATCACCTTCAGGCACTCCACCAACTTTTCTATCTACCTCAATACCTTTTTTGTAGATAATAACCGTTGGCACACCCCTGATCCCAGCAGCGCTTCCAGTATTAATTCCATCATCTTCAATGTCTGCATAATAAAAATTTGCTTTATCCTTGTATTCGTCTGAAAGTTTTGTCATTACAGGAATTAAGGCCTTACAAGGCTGACACCACGATGCTGAGAATTGGACTACAGATATGTCCTCATTTTTAATTTTATTGTCAAAATCTTCATCTTTAAAATTATTAAGCATTGTTCTGATATAATTGATTCAAATAATAATTCAATGGGTAAAAAGTAGATTTTAAATTTATTAAATTAGGCGTCTGAATACTTTTGCTCTAAATTCATTACATAATCATTAATCCCATCTAGAAATTTTAGTTTTTCATCCACAGTTTTAAATGAAAACATCTTGTCATTATTTTCTCTAATTTCATCACATTCTGAATAAAATGCTGATACCGTCCACCATTTTTCCTTATTAGTGCTTAAAATTCTAGATGCGATCCTTTGTTTAATTTTTTTATGAATTTCTTTAGGTAAAATCTCTGGTGCCTCATTGAATATTAATCCGTGGCCAAATGTTACTAGTCTGTTGTCTTCAAATTTATCTAATAAAACAAATTTTTCTTTCCAATCTCCATTGTGAAATTTTGGAAACAACGCTTGATCTTTAGAAGATGTAAAGCCCCCTGAATAAATAGATTCTTCTGGCTCTATATCTTCTTGAGATGAAGTTTCCATTTTTTCTTCTGCGGCTTCTTTTAAAATATTACAAATATCAGTTGAAAATTTTTCATTCGTTTTAACTAATTCAGCTCTTTTATTAATCAAATTAGGATCCAACTTACTATAAGGTTCAACTTTCATACCATAACTTTTATCTAAAATAATTGGTGCTTTATTAGATCTAATAGTTCTTAAAAATTTAGGAGATTTTTTCATTTCTTTTTTAAGGTCATTGTAATTTAATTTTTGAATAGCTTCGACATCTACTCTTAAGTCTACAGCTTGACCCCACTTATATACTGGGTGCATACATGCATTTGGATGAAGTGGAGCACATAGATATAAACGACTAGTTCCAAAAAAATATTCATTTAAAGTAAAAATCTTTTCTTGTTTAACCATATTCTCAACAATAATTTTACTACTTGTTTTAAAATATTCTTTCCAAAGTATTGGCTGCTTTTGTTTTATTAAATCTAAGACCTTAACTGTAAGTTCTGTATCAAATAAAGCAGAGTGTGCACCAGAAGAATCTACACCATTTAGTCTTGCTAACGACTCTAGCTTCATAGACTTATTACCTTTGGGATTTAATTCTGTTTTTAAAACTTCATCGTCTATTGCAAATGCTGCTCTAACTATATTCAAAGCATCGTGACGAACATTTCCTTCAGTGTTAGTTATATATGGCTTTCTTAAAGATTTAAAAAACTCTTTCCTAATCACCTCATCGTCAAAGTTAATACTTGAATAACCTAAAAACGTTGCTGGTGACCATTCTCTAAATTTTTTCTCAACTTGGCTTAACAGTTCATAGTGGCTTAAATTACCCTTAGTTAATAGGTCTACGTTTGATTTATTGATACAAAGTGCAGTTGCTGCTGGTACTCTATCTTGAGGCAATCTGCATCTTGCTGAAAAACGATCTTTTTCCTTAAAGTTTTCATCTAGTAAGATCCCTCCAATTTCAATTATAGTTGCCCAATCTGTTTGGGCTGAGTCTGTTTCAATATCCCATACTACGTAATTCAATTTGATCTCCTTTGTATATAAAATTGTTCAACTTTTTCTAAAAATTTGTTTTGATATTCTTCTAATTTTTCACCTTGAATTCTAAAGTCTTGGAATAA
>MDTF01012672.1_pt1 | contig 23301 bp, 23 predicted proteins | sample 811191 | NCBI WGS metagenome assembly MDTF01 (sample SAMN05326649, study PRJNA326480) | marine metagenome | isolation source: seawater | place: Southern Ocean | collected 2011
AAAGTACCATTGGCGCTGAAAGGCTTGACTTCCGAGTTCGGGATGGGATCGGGTATTGCCCTTTCGCAATAATTACCAGGCACGCTCTTATACAAGTTTACAATAAATGAGCAAGCACTTTATTGGATCTATTATATAAGATAGATATATATAATGAGTTATTTTTTATTCCTTCCATATAATGAAAGTAAGCTTTTATGCCAAATTTTAAGATATCAATAATAACTGTTGTGAAAAATGGAATGCCATTTTTAAAAGAGGCTATAGAATCTTTTGATTTACAAACATATCCAAATAAAGAACAAATTATAGTTTATTCTAAATCAGAAGATGAAACTGAAAAATATTTAAATAGCCTAAATAATTCTAAAATTATCATAAAAGATGAGCATTCTAAAAATATGTATGGTGCCTTAAATCTGGCAGTAAAAAATTGCTCAGGGGATTATATTGGAGTATTGCATGCGGATGATTTTTTTCCAAATAAAGATCTTATTTTAGATTTATCAAATTTTATTGATAATACTAATGCTGATATTATTTATGGAAATACAAAATTTTGCAAAAAAGATAACATAAAACACATCATAAGAGTTTGGAATAGTGCTAAATTTGATAGAAGAAAATTAAAATATGGATGGATGCCTCCTCATACTACTATGTATATTAAAAAAGATATTATGCTTAAAAATCTATATACTGAAGAATATTCAGTATCAGGTGATTATGAATTTATTTTAAAGATTTTATTAAATGATAAATTTATTATAAAATTTTTTGATAAAACTTTGGTTATAATGAGAGCTGGTGGTGAAAGCACAAAAATAAGCTCTCTTTTGAAAAAGTTTTTACAGGATACACAGGTATCAAAAAAATTTTTTAAAAATTACTATATCTGTACATTGCTTAAAATATTAAGAAAATTTAATCAGTTTTTCTAGAAAGTATTTTTCTTAATTTAATCTTATTATACAGATTTTAATTTAATAATTGAGACTTTCAAGAGTCTTTTTAATTCCTTGATTTAAAGATGTCTTTGCTATCCATCCATATTTTTTTGATAAATTTATATTGAGTAGTTTTTTTTTTTACACCATCTGGTTTTGTTTTATCGTATTCGATCTTTAATTTCATTTTAAATTCTGACATCAATATTTTTGCATATTCTAATATAGTTTTATCATTCCCTGTTCCTATATTGATTAATGTGGATGGAATTTTTTTGTTCATAAAAAAAACACAAGCATCGGCAATATCATCTACAAATATTAGCTCTCGCTTAGGTTTGCCACTTCCCCAAATAGTAATTAATTTTTTATTGTTTTTTTTTGCTAAATAAATTTTTTTAATCAATGCTGCAAAAAAATGAGAATTTTTTACATCATAGTTATCATTGGGACCGTAAGAGTTACAGGGCATTAAGCATTTATAATTTGTTTTGTACTGAATATTATAACTTTCACACAATTTGATTCCCGCGATTTTAGCTATTGCATAAGGCTCATTTGTATATTCTAATTTTCCTGACAATAACATTTCTTCAGTAATAGTTTTATTTATATTTTTTGGGTAAATGCAGCTTGAACCAAAAAAAATTAAATCTTTTGTACCAGCTAGGTATGAACCATGGATTAAATTGTTTTGAATTTGCAAATTTTCGTAAATAAATTTTCCTCTAAATTTATTATTAGCATAAATTCCTCCCACTCTTGCTGCTGCAATTATAACTACTTTAGGCTTATTTTTTTTTAAAAATTTAAAAACCTTCAATTGATTTAATAAATCTAATTGTTTTTTATTTTTTATAATTATATTTTTATAACCTCTTTTAATTAGATTTTTGTATATAGCTGAACCAAGGTGGCCCTTGTGTCCTGCAAGAAATATTTTAGATTTTTTATTGATCATTGTTCTTCAACTCAAATGCAATCATTTCATCAATTAGCTGAACAATTGTTGTTTTTGGCTTCCAATTTAAAAGCTTTTTAGCTTTTGAAAAATTTCCTTTTAAATTGTGTACTTCCAAAGGTCTAAAATACCTTGGTATAATTTTAATAACCATCTTGCCTCTTGAATCGTAAGCTTTTTCATTAATTCCTTTTCCTTTCCATTTTAGCTTCATATCTAATTTTTTGGATGCAATTTCTATGAATTTTTTTACAGTTATTTGTTTGTTTGTAGAAACTACAAAATCATCTGGGACTTTGTGATTCAATATTTTCCACATTGCTTCTACATAGTCTCGTGCGTGCCCCCAGTCTCTTTTTGAGTATATATTTCCTAAATAAAGAGTTTTTTGTTTTCCTAATTTAATTAGTGTTAGAGCTTTAATTATTTTTTTTGTAACAAAAGTTTCACCTCTAAGTGGGCTTTCGTGATTAAACAAAATACCATTGCTTGCAAAAATTTTATAAGCTTCTCTATATATTTTGGTTATGGAATGTGCGTAGACTTTACTCGCCGCATAAGGACTTTTTGGATCAAAAATCGTTTTTTCATTCTGGGCCCCCTTAGTGGAGCCACCAAACATTTCAGAAGTTCCTGCTTGATAAAATTTAATTTTTTTTTTATTCTTTAAAGATTTAATTGCCTCTAATATTCTTAAGGTACCCAACCCATCAACATTGCTTGTATATTCGGGCACCTCAAATGATACGGCTACGTGAGATTGAGCAGATAAATTATAAATTTCATCAGGTAAAATTCTTGATATTATTTTGAAGACTGAAGACGTGTCTATGGAATCTCCGTAATGAAGTATTAGGCTTCTTTTACCAATATCAGGACCTTGATAAATATCATCTATTCTTCCTGTATTTAATGATGATGATCTTCTAATAACGCCATGGACAGTATAATTTTTTTTAATTAACAGCCTAGCAAGATAAGCGCCATCTTGACCCGTGATACCAAAAATTAAAGCTTTTTTTTTCAATTAATTGTCTCTTAGTAATAATTTTTATTTTATTTTAGTATTATATGTGTGTCTATTAAAATATCTTATAAATAGTATTAATCAAATCTATTTTATTTGAATAATTTTTTTATCTCTAGTCTCGAAAATCTTATCACAGCCATCTAGATTATATTTATTATGAGAAACAATAATAATTGTTTTTTTCCCTCTTAATCCATAAATGTTACTTATTATAGCTTTTTCATTTTGTTCATCTAGCGCATTAGTAGCCTCATCAAAGATAATTATATCTTTTAAACTATAGATTGCTCTTGCTATTGCTATTCTTTGTTTTTGACCAGATGAAATTCTCCTACTATGAGAGCCAACCATATAATCTATGCCATCTGGAAGGTCCTCAACAAATTTATCAACTTGGGCAAAATCTATAGCAAATCTTAATTGATCGTTATCAATCTTACTGTAGGGATTAAAAATTATATTGTTCTTAATTGTATCCTCTATTAAAAATGTATCTTGAGATGTAAAGGTTATAAGATCTTGGTACTTTCTTATTTCAATATTTGAAGCAACTTTTTCATCGTCTAAAAAAAGTTCACCTGAGATAGGTTTAATCAATAATGTAATTAAATTTAATAAAGTACTTTTACCAGACCCACTTTGTCCAAACAAACCTATAATTTCTCCTTTTTTTATTTCTAAATTTAAATTATCAATTAAATTTTTTTCACCATCGTAAGAAAAGTTGAAATTTTTAATTTTTATATTTTTAGTGAAATTAATTTTATCATTAACAGGAACACTTAGAACTCTTTCATTTCTCAAGGATAGGGTTGAGTTTATTAAATTAACAGAATTTTTAGAAAATTTAATTCTCTGGTATTGAATTAATATCTTATTGTATGCAGGTATTGCTCGGTATGCGATAACAAAATAGAAAGTTAAGTTTGTTAGAATAATATCTTTAGACAATCCAAGGTTATTAAAATAAAAAACTATCGATAAAAGAATTGATAAACCAAATATTTCTAGTAATGCTTTTGGCATCAATTGAATAGTTGAATTTTTTGTCTCCATGTCGCTTTGATCTTTATTAATATTATAAAATTTATTTATTAAATGTTCAGCATTGCTTGAAAGATATATATCTCTGATACCTAAAAAAATTCTCTGTGATAATGTTGCTAAGTTTTCAGATAGTTCAACACGTTGATTTGCCCAATTCTTTATTTCTTTATTCAATTTTTTTACTATTAAACCTGCAATGAATAAAATAGGAAGTAATATCAAAATACCTTTAAAATGTCCCATTATTAAGATTAGTACAAATATTCCAAAAAGGATTATTGTTTCACTTAAGAGTATCATAACAGAATCTAAAAAATTTTTGGTTAAATTTTGAGTTTCTGTGTTTAGGGTAGTAATTAATTCACCTTGTTTTTTTTTAGCAAAAAATAAATATTCTTGATGAAAAAATTTCACTAAAATTTCCTTCGCAAAAAATGCTCTTAAATTATTAACAAACGAATTTTTAAATCTATAAATTACTATTAAAAAAAAATTTTTAAGAATAAATATAAATAAAAAAATTAAACAAAAAATTGAAAGTAAATTATTTCGGTTTGTTTCTAAAAGTTCTGTATAATTTTCAAAAAAGGATATTGATGATAAGCTTTCAGGACTAAAAATTACTGTTATAAAAGGAATTACAGAAGCAATACCTATTGCCTCTAAAAAAGATTGAACAATAAAAAGAAAGATAATCGAATAAAATATATTTTTATTTTTTGAATCTAGTAAATTCCAAAATATTTTAAAATGTTTCATTAAATTTTAATTTATTTAACATATGTTTTTCATCATAAAACCAACTCTATTAACAATTTAATATTTCTTCGTATATTAAATTAATTTTAAGTATTTGGTAAAATATGAATAAAAAGAATTGAACAATACAAACAGTGTAAGTGTATGTTAAATATACAAAATTAACCAGTAAAACTATTTAATTATTACAAATACTTGAAAAAAATTACTATATTATTAAATTATCTTTAATAGATAATTAATAATTAAATGTTAAAATTTACTTTTTACTAAAATCTGAAATAATTCTTTTTTAAATAAAATTACAATATTTGTGTATCGATATGTTAAATTTGAATAATGTTAAGTAAAAAAATAATAATATGCTCTACAATTAAAGATGAGGAAAAAAATCTTAAAAATCTTTTTTATAAAATTGATCAAATAACATCACAATTTGAAGACTATTTTTTAATTTTTGTAGAGTCAGATTCAACTGACAAATCTATAGTATTATTGAAAGAATACATCAGTAAAAGAAAAGGTAAAATTGTAATAAAAAAACTTAAACATAAAAGTAACAGAATTGTTAGAATTGAAATTTGTAGAAATCAGTACCTCCAATACATTAAAAACAATAAAAAATTAAATAAGTTTGATTATTTACTTATTATGGATGCTGATGGAGTAAATAACAGAATTAATTATAAAAATTTAAAAAATTCAATTCAAAAAAAAAATTGGAATGCTATTTTTGCAAATCAAAGTTTTTTTTACTATGATGTATATGCACTGAGAATTAAAAATTTTATCAATGAAAATTTTACTTATAGGATTAAACAAGATGTCAAAAATAAACCTACTTTAAATTTAAAAAATAATATTTATAAAAATTTGACTAAGTTTTTTTATCTAAATAAAAAATTTAACCAAAGATATATAAGCGTTAAATCTGCTTTTGGGGGATTTGGTATTTATAAACTTAATAAAATATTAGAATTTAAATATAATAGTTTTTCTGGTCGTCAATGTGAGCATGTAAAACTTAATGAAGATATCTACAATAAATATGGTGGACTATATATTGATAAAAATTTAATTAATTCTTATGGAATTAATAAACATACAATAAATGGTTACCTATGTTCAAAGTTAAATTTTTTTGCTAAAAGATTTGTATCAAAAATATAATGATTTTTTACTTTTTAATAACTAATTTTTTATTAATTTATATTTTATATATAAATAAAAATATTATTGCTGATAAATTGAAATTGATCACTCGTCACACTAATAATACTTTTCATAAAAAAAATGCTTACTTGTATGGTGGTATATTGTTATTTCCTAGCTTGATATTAACTGGAATATATTTGCATATTAATAAAATTGAAAATTTATATATTAATTTTTTTCTGGTTTTTTCATTTTTGGTTTTAGCAATTGTTGATGATATCAAAAATTTAAGACCAATTATAAAAATTTTTTTTTGTTCCCTGCTTTCAATAATTTCTATTTTCTACGATTCAACACTTACCTTAACTACCCTTAATTTTTATTATTTTGATATATTTGTTTTCACCGATAATTTACTTATTATTTATATTTTTCCAATATTTTGTATCTTGCTTCTAGTTAATGCTTTTAATTTTACTGATGGTGTAAATTGTTTGGCTGGATTAATTGGATTGAGCTTTTTAATCTACATGTGTATTAAAAATTATGAACTTATAGATTCTCTTTATTTGCTAATAACCTCAATTTTGATTTTTTTATATTTAAATTATAGCAAATCTATTTTTCTTGGTGATTCTGGAAATTATTTGATTTCCACTGTAACTGCATTAATTATTCTAAAAGAAAATTTTTATAATCCTAGGAGCTACTATGCTGAGGAAATTTTTTTATTATTTTTAATTCCTGGAATAGATATGTTTAGATTATTTATAACAAGGATTATCAAAAAACAGAATCCTTTTAAACGCGATAATGATCACTTACATTATTTGCTCTTGTACCAATTTGGGTATAATAAGTCTATTTTACTCTATTTGTGCTTAGTGAATATCCCGATATATATATTTTATTTTTTTAATAATATTTTGATGTTTGTCATATTTTTTACTTTGTTAATTTATGCTTACTTAATACATGTTTGCTATTTAAATAAAAATAAGGCAACATAAACAAAGAAACAATTAATCTAATATACCTTAAACTAAAAAAATATTTTTTTATACCTGTATCACTGAAGTATTTTTTTTCTTGGATTTTAGAATTTTGTCCTGGCCAACTTCTAAAATATCCAATCTTGACATAAAAACTTTCTAATTTAGATACTTTGGAGAATTTTTTCCATAAATGATAATCACAAGCATTATTTTTATATTTCAAAAAATGACCATGTTTGATAAAAAAATTTTTTCGGAACGCCGTAGACTCCTGCTGAATAAATCCCCAAAAATTATGATGAGCAAAACCATTCTTAATAACAAATCTAGGATACCAATAAGGTATACCTGAGAATATATGTCCATTCTTTATATATCCATTAATTCCTGAAATCCAATTTGTTTTTTTTTTGGCTTTGAAAATTTTTATTACGTTTGAAACAGCATCTTTATCTAAGATATCATCAGAATTTATCCAAAGAATAACATTCCCTTTACTTTTCTTTATTGCTTTTGTTATTGCATGATAAATACCAAGATCTTTTTTTACTGAAATATAATCTATATTTTTTTTATATTTATTTATAATTTTTAAAGATGCATCATTAGAACAAGCATCAAAGATTAAATATTCAAAATTTTTGTTGGTTTGACTGATAACAGATTTTATTGTTTTTTCTATGTACTTACTTCCATTATAATTAGGTGTAATAATTGATACATAAGGTTTATTTTTATTATTATACATTCTCAAATTTTAGATGTTTTATAATTTCAAATTGTTCTGTTGCTGTCGTATTAGACCACTTATTTCTAAATAAGCACTCTTCATAAATATTGTCTGGTAAAAAACTAGTTAAACCAGTTTTTTTAAGTATGTCCGCATTTACAAATACTGCATTAGCGCCACCAATTATTTTAACTAGATGATAGTCTTTAATGAGTAACAACTTGTGGAAAGCTATCAATGAAGCGCCATGATAAAAACCTGATTCATGTTTAATTTTTCTATCAAACAATTCCTCATATGGAACGGAAATACTTTTATTTATAAATGATGCATTATATTCAGTAATTATTACTTCTGGTAATATATTTTCATTAATTATCTTTTTTAAAATCCAATAATCATTTCCATCAATATCAAGAGATAGGCATCCAATATTTTTAAAAATAATTGATTCTATGATATTGTCTGTTGTAAGGTATCTTCTTAGAATTATAATATTTTTTTTTAATATAAAAGTAATAAATTTTAAAAGTAAAATATTTATGGGTCTACCTCCATCAATCATTAAACCATTAAAATTTTTCTTTATTAAACTAATGCAATTAAATTCTAAATGATGAAAACCAATTTCAATAAAGCTCTTGCTATTAATAAAACTACTTAAGTAATCTAAAAAGGTATTCTCTTCGTTATTATTTTGACTTTTACTTTTTTTATAGAAATGGTTATTATCAAAAAAGAATTTGATAAAAAAAATAATTTTATTAATAAATTTAATTATCATAACTTTTAGTATATAGGTTAAAAGAATTTAAAAATCACTAATTATGTATTAATGAAAATATCACTCATAAAAAGTAATATTGGGATATTTATACTTGCATATTCAAGACTCTCCCACTTAAAAAAAACAATCCATGCAATTGACCATAAACTATCCAAGGAAGATAAAATTTATATTTTTTGTGATAATTTTACAAACCAACAAAATATTAGGATAATAAGTAGAGTCAAAAAAGTTATTAAATATTTAGAAAATCTAAATAAAAAAAGATTTATTGTAATCTTTAGAGGTGAAAGACTTGGGTTAAGAAAAAATTGGCATCTAGCATGGTCTTATATGTTTGATAAGTTTGACAAAGTAATATGTTTAGAAGACGATATTGTGGTTAACAAAAATTTTTTACCCTTCATGAAGTATTATTTAAATCTATATAAAAACAACCCTAAAATTATGAATATCTCAGGTTTTTCCACTAAAATGAAAATTCCAAAGGGTTATAAATATGACTGCTATCTAACTAAAAGGTCTATGTCGTGGGGCCAAGGATCTTGGAGAAGAGTTTGGTTAAAATTCAAGAACCTGAAACAAAATCATAAAAGTGTTTTAAAAGTGAAAAAAAATAAAACAAAATTAATACTAGCAGGTGGTGAAGATATATTGCGGGCTATGATATTAGATTATTGGAAAATTATAGAGTCGATTCAGGTTTGGTGGATATGGAATATAATAAAGAATAATGGACTCTGTATAAATCCCATAGGCTCCCTTGTAAAAAATATTGGCTTTGATGGAACAGGCTATCATACAAAAAAAGGGGACTTTTTTCCAAGAAACAAGGACTATCTATCTCAGAAAAAAATGAAAAAACCCTTTTTTTCAGAAGAGATTAATAAACAATTTTTGAATAAATTTAAAATAAACCGATGAGCTATCACTTATTTAATCATTTACCATTAGTGGTAATAAATTACGTATTTAAAATTAAAAAATTTATTAAATTTAATTAAAGATAACTATTTACAAGCTTAATAGTTTTAACAATATTGTCATAATTGTTTTTTTTCTGACTTCTCATTTCAATAGAGATCCATTTTTCATAATTATATTTATTGAGTGTTGACATTAGTTTTTCAAAAAATTTTTTATTTTGAATTAATCTTAAATAAGGTTCACTGATATGAACGTGATTAATTAAATTAATACATCTCTTAATTATACTGTCAATTTTTTTGTTTTCTGAATTCATTAATATCTCCCCCACATCTAAAATAATTTTAATATTTTTAGATCTCACTTTTTTTACAAAATTATAAGTTTGATAGATAGTATTCAAAAAATTAGTACCATATTCTTTTGGGTTTGGCTCAATAGAAAGATAAACATTATGCATTTTTGCCACTTTTCCAATTTTTTTAAAAACATTAATGGCAATTTTTTCTGCATCCATATATTTCATATCAGGCGGGATTATCCTATTTTTTGGAGATCCAAAAACTAAATTTTGGATACCTAGTTTTTTAGCTAGCTTAATAGTTCGACATAAATGATTTACAAAATTATTTCTTTGTTTTGTTGATTGAAATAAATAACAATCTTTTGCTTCAAAAAATAAAGATTGCATTGAAACAATCTTTAAGTTGTATTTTTTTAGTTCTTTTAAATATCTTGCAGTTTCTTTTTTATTGATTTTAAAAATATCTTTAATATCGTGCAGTAATAGCTTTGGAGCTATTTCAATACCTTCTATTTTTTCCTTTTTTAAAAATCTATATACTTTACTTTTTTCTTTTGGTAGCCAAGCTATATTAGAAATTGATAGATTCATTTTTTTTAATCTTATAGAATTTTTTTAAATCATTTAAAATTATTTTTTTTGTATAGAGATAATTTTTTTCATCACCCCACAATTTAGCATATTTAGATACCATGTTTGCACTATAAATCTTGGCATTATTTGATTTCATTTTTTTTTTTGTTAAAAATTGATAAATATTTTTTGCATGAATTGGTTCAGTTGAAATGTTAAGATATTTAACACCAAGTTTATATACTACCTTGATATCTTTTATTAAATTTTCTAAATTATAATACTGATATTTAGAATTTGGATTGGTTAAACTAGATGAGACAAAATTATATTTTTCAAAATACTTAATCAAGATATTTTTTTGTGTGCTTTTATTAAAAAGATTTCTATCAATATAGTAATTGTCATCTTTTTTTCTATATATAGTTGTAAAAAAATTTCTAATCTCTGTAGGTAATATTTTAGAGATAAGTTGAATTTTTTTAATATTTAAAAAAGTTGGCATAGGATTTATTATATCAAAAATAAAGTTTTTTTTTATATGTTTTCCAAATAAACTTGGTAAGCGAATAACTAGATGATTTTTAAATTGTTTTTGACAAAATTTTTCTAAAATTCTTCTATTCTTTCCATAAGCAAGTTTATTATTTAAATCATTAGAATCTTCATCATTATTTTTTTTATCTAAAATAGAAAATACTTGAATTGTAGATATAAGAATAAATTTTTCTGTTTTAACCAGTTTAAGATACTTAATTAACTTTTTTATATTTTTTAAGTCTTCATTCGGTTTTCTGTTGGCAATAGTCATTGCACCTGGTGCAGCACAACAAATTATCATTTTAAATTTTTTATTAATTATTTTTTCTATATTTTTAGAGTTATATTTATGCTTAAATTTAGCTTTACCACAAAGATGTTTTCCAATAGTACCTGAATAACCTATTAGGCAATCATTAGTAAATTTTATATTTTTTTTCATATCTTGGTATTAATAACTTTATTATTGGATTTATAGAAAAAACCCCACACTAAGAAAATTATTATATACCAAATTATAAAAGCATTATTTGTTGAAAAAATACTTCCATGAGGTTTTAACGGAAAAATAAAAGCTAACATTAATGCAAAAATAATTGATTCAAAGTCATTTTTATATAGTTTTTTTTTATAAAAATAAAAAATAATATAAATTATAAATGATAAAAAAATAAATAAACCTATTGCTCCTAAGTCAGAAATAAGCTCAATATAAATATTGTGAGGATGTGTGGTGCAGATAATATCTTTATCTACTTTTAATTTTTTGCACTCATATCTGAAAGATTTAAAACCTGATCCAACCAAAATATTATTTTTAAATATTTTTATACCTGCTGTATAATGTTTAAACCAATGTGAATTAGTTATAATTTTTACTTTATACTTTACTAAATTATAATTACTAATTTTTAACTTGTCATTTTTATTTTTTTCCAAATTCTGATTAATGCTATCATAATTGACTATAAGGTTAGGCAATAAATTAAATGTATATCTTTCAGACAAACCTTTTGAATTTTTTAATATCGAGAAACAAGAGATCAAAATTATAAATAAAGACATAATAACTGTTAATCTTAAATTTTTACTGTTTATAAAAAGAATCAATAGAAATAAGATCGTACATAAAAACGCATTTCTTTCGCCAGTTAAAAAAATTATAATCGACAACAAGCATAAGAAAATAATTTCATTAAAACGACTAATATTAAAAAAAATTCTTAATAAAGCAAAATTGATAAACCCAAAACAGAATAAATAACTTCCAACAATATATTCATCTCCGAATGGACCTGATAATCTAGCATAAGCAACGGAATTGTCTAATTTGTTTCCAAATAAGTCTACTTGATAAATATATTGTATAACCGTATCAAAAGAGGTGAAAATTATAACACCCAAAAGTACTAGAGAGAAAACTTTTTTTACCTGTAGTTCGCTAACAACTAAGAAGTAAATTCCAAAATATAGTAAAAAAACAAATCTTAAGTATGTTATTGATTTGAATAGAGAATATCCTTTAAGCTCTGCTTGCAATGAATTAATAATTAAAAATATTGTAATAAATATATAAAAAAATACTTCTCTTTTTTCAAAAAATATTTTTTTATTAAAGAATAAAATAATTATATATACAGATATTAGAACAGTAATTAAATTAATCGAAAATGACCCCACAATATAAGCTGCAGGTATTATAAAAAAAATTGTTGCTTCAAAAAATTGTTTAATAGTGTCATTTTTGCTGTTTTGATTTTTTAATTTTATTAGCATATTAATCTTTATAACTTTGTATTATATAGATAAAAAATATGAAAGTTAAAGAAATGATTAAGCACAATCTAGACATATTCATTGAAGGTGAAACGATTGATTTAAAAATACCAAATGCAAATTTTGTAAAAAATTCTAATTGGTATAAAATTTTAAATTCAAAGAAAAATACAAGATTTTTAGATCATGGTCTTTTTCCTAACACGCTAAAAGAGCAAGTTATCTTTTTTGAAGATAGTAAAAAAAATAATAGAATAATATTAATTATCTTTGATAAAGCGAATAATTTTATTGGTGTCATAAGCCTCTCATCAATAAATTTTGAAAAATCTTCAGCAGATATTGCTTTAATTTTGAATCAAGATCAAAAAATTGGCCCAGTTTCTAAAAATTTTTTATCATCTCTAGAGGCTATTGCACTCGTAACAGAACATGCTTTTGAAACTCTTGGGCTCCAAAGAGTTGCTGCAGGTCAATCTATAAAGCTGGATAAATGGCAAAATTTAATGGAAATTACAGGCTATAAAATAGAGGGTATTAATAAAAATAAATTTGTTAAAGGACTAAAACGACAGGATGTCATGATGATAAGCTGTTCAATTATTGATTATTTATATTTAAAAAAAAAACGAGGAAAATTGTGGGATAGCAGTTTGAAAATGTTTAATAGAATAAAAAAATTGCCCAAAGATACATCTTTAATAGAAATAAAAAACATACTTAATGACCTAGATAAAAATTATTATAAGAAAATTTTTAATTTATAGACATGCTAAATAAACCTGAAAGAGAGGATTATAATAAATTCATCAATAATATTAACTACGGTCATTCTATAATCAGTAAAGAAAACTATGATGAATTAAATGAAAAAGGTTTTACTCTTATTCAATCTGATAAAAGTTACTGGGACAAAAATAATATAGATTTTGATTACTTAATTGAGACAACCAATAAATTATGCGAAACTGAAGGCACTGAGGGGGGTTGGGAGAATCAAAAGCCTAAAGGAAAAAATTGGGAACCTAGTGCCCAACGAATATCAAATTTATCAAACAAAGATCCAATTTTTTTAAAGCTTTCAAAATGTCCTGATTTATTGAAGGGTGTTAATCATATAATAAAAAATCCTTTTAAAATTAGCTCAATGCAAATTAGAAATCCCCTCCCTTTCAGTGATAGACAGGAAATGCATATAGATTGGAGACCAAGACTATTCAACTATTATAATTATAATCAGTGTACGGGCTTTATTTATATGGATGATGCAGATATAAACAATGGATCACTTCATATATATCCTGGTACGCACAAACTACTTGGCAACCCAAATGAGGAATATATAAAAAAAAACCAAATTAAAAAAGAAGTTTTAGAAGTTAAAAAATATAATTTGCTTATTTTAAATGTTTACACCTGGCATTACGGTGGTCAGAATATTAATGGGAAGAAGAGAAGAACAATTTTTTCTAATTATAGAGAAAGATCTGAGTGGCAACAATTAAATCAAAAAAAATATTTAGATAAAGAAATTATTGCAAATATGGATGAATTTGAAAAATATCTTTACGCAGTAAGAGATCAAGATAAAACAGAAAGTAATTGGATTTACAAACATAGAAATAACTATATTTTAAAACTTTATCAAAAAACTAGAGATATATTTTATCATAAATTTTTAGACTAAGAATTAATTTAAATAATTAAATAGCAAAATTATGAACATAATAAAAAATTTAACAAATTTTCTTCCTCATTCGATTAAGGTAATATTAAAAAAAATGAGAGATAGTGTTGCAAGTCTAGAAACTTTAAAACTTTATAAAACAAAAACTGGAAATTATTATATGCCATTTTTTTCATACCAAGATATAATTAAAAAAGATATCAAAAATAACAAAATTTGGGGTGAATTTGTCTATAACATTGCCAAAGAGCACATCGAGGAAAACACAATTGTACTGGATGCTGGAGCCAATTTTGGACAACTAAGTATACTTTTCTCAAAATTAAAAAAAGATGTAATTGTTTATAGTTTTGAGTCATCAAAGTTTATGTTTAAAATACTGCAAAAAAATATAAATTTGAACAATGCAAAAGTTAAAGCAATTAACTGTATATTGGGGCATGAGGGTAATAAAATTTATCAAATTGAAAAAGGTAACTTAAGTGAGTTTTCGTCTTGGGGATCAAATAAAGTCAAAATAGTAGATAAAAAAAAATCTGACCTTAAAACAGAGGAAGTTCAGGCGGTTAAAATAGATGATATAAAATTTGATAAGAAAATTTCTTTTTTCAAAATTGATGTACAAGGTTACGATCTAAACGTTTTAAAAGGTGCAAAGAATACTATTCTGAAACATAAAATGCCTATTATGTTTGAGTATGAAAAAGATTTTGAAAATGACTTTAATTATAATTTTAAAGATTTTGAAAAATTTATAAATGAGATTGATTATAAAATTTTTAAAGATTTTGATGGAAAAAACTTTTTAATTAAACCAAAATAAATTTCCTACTTAGTTCTTAAAAATTTATCAAATAAACCTATAAATTTATCCTGAATATCTTTTTTAAGACTGGGAAAAATTGGTATGGAAACTTCATTGTTAAAAAAATTTAAAGAAACTGGAAAGTCATTATTTTTAAATTTGAATAATTTTTTGTATAATTTGTAAGTATGTATTGGTTTATAATGAACTTGTAACCTAAAGTTATTTTTTAAAAAATAATTCATTAATAATGTTTTATCTAAATTTAATTTTTTAAAATCAATTAAAAGTGGATAAAGGTGGTAAGCGTGATAACAATTCTCTCGTACAGGTGGAATATTTATATGGTCAATTTCATTAAAATACTTGTTATATCTTTTAGCTATTAACTGTTTTTTTTTTATTAGATAGTCAACTTTAGTAAGTTGACTGGAGCCTAACGCAGCTTGAAATTCTGTTAATCTATAATTAAAACCAAGCTCTTTTATCTCTTTATCCCAATAATTTTTTGATTTGGATGGCTCAATACCATGGTTTCTTAATTTATTAACCTTATCAAAAATATTAAAATTATTGGTTAGTATGGCCCCCCCCTCTCCAGTTGTAATATTCTTTAAAGGGTGAAAACTCTGGGTAACAATATCAGCGTACTTAGTTGCATAATCTTTTTTACCATTATATTTTGAGCCTAAAGCATGGCAGTTATCATTGATCAATTTAAATGAATATTTATTAGCTAAGTACTTAAGATTAACCCAATCACATGGATTGCCAGCATAGTCTATTGCTATAACTGCTTTAATTTTTTTATTTTTTTTTAATTTAGTTTCTAATTGATTGAGATTTAATTGATAATCATTTAAATTTATATCAACAAAAATAGGAGTTGCATTTCTGTAAAGTATTGAGTTAGCACTAGCAATAAATGTTAAGGGAGTTGTAACAATTAAATCATTTTTTTTCCAACCTAAGGCATTACCTGTCAAATGTAGGGCTGCGGTTCCACTAGAAACAACAGATGCATATTTTGAATTAAAATATTTTTTTAGATTATTTTCAAAGTTCTTTACTTCTTTTCCTTGAGTGAGGATACCACTGTTTATTGCTTTATTAATAGCTTTTAAATCATGAGAATCAATAGTTTGATGTGAATAGTTTACAGTTTTATTAATCATAATTAATGAAATATATATTTTTTTTTAATAAATAATCAAAATAGTATATATGCTTTTAAATGAATTTATCAAAAGTAATTACAAACCTAAAAAGTAAAAAAAATGTTAATTACAACAAATACCTAAGGTCAATTGGCAATCTTGATGAGCTAGAAATAATCAAGCACTCATATGATCTTCAAGCAGGATCATATATTAAATTTTTTTTAAAAAACAAAGATTTAGAGAGAAAAAACTGTGATGAAATTGCTGATATAATTAAAAAGAATTTTGGGAAATTTGAGAGCTTTTTAGACTGTGGTTGTGGTGAAATGACAATAAGTTCTTATCTAATTGAAAGACTAAGCTTTATAAAGAGATTTATATTATTTGATATATCTTTAAATAGAATGGTAATGGGTAAAAATTTTTTAAAAAAATATTTAAAAAAAATAAACTTCGAGAAAACAAATTTTTTCTGCTCAAGCTTAGACTCTATACCTTTAAATGATAATTCTATAAATTTAGTATTTACAAATCATGCAATTGAACCAAATAAAGATAACGCTAAAAAAATTATAAAAGAATTATATAGAATAACAAATTATGGCTTAATGTTAAATGAGCCTGATTACACAAGTGCATCGAAAGAGCAAAAAAAAAGAATGATAAAGAATAATTATGTCAAAAATATACCAAAAATTCTTAAACAACTTGGAATTAAATTTAAAAGAGTAGAGATTCAAAATTCTATTGGCACCCTTAACAAAACTACAAGTTTTATTATCTTTAAAAAAAAAAATAAAAGTAATAAAATTGAATTTGTTGATCCTTTTTATAAAAAAAAAATTGAAAAGAAAAAATTATTTTATTTCTCACATATCTTGAGACAAATTTATTTTGTATTTAAGGATATACCAATATTTGATTTTGAAAGACCTACAATTATCAATGATACTGTTGTTAAGGATTAAAATTTTTAATCATAATATTCAAACCTGTAGTTGCTAGAATCTAGGTATGAATTTAATTTTTTTATAATTTTTATATTTTTTTTCTTACTAAACTCACTTAACCAGCATCTATATATCAGTGGTGAAGCAAATTGATTACCTAAAATTTTTATAGTCTGGGCATAATTCTTAAATATTTTATTGACCCTCACAAAGCGCATGTAGTAATACTCAATAACCTCGTCTCTTGAAAAAGAAAATTTTAAATTTTCTAAATTGTTAATTATTTTTTTATATTCCTGTCTGGTATTCGCATCCTTTAAAAAATTATATTTTTTATATGGGTGGTTACTAGTTGCTAAGATTGATGGAATCCCAAAATAAGCATACTCATATGTTACAGATCCATATACAGAAAAAATAAATCTAATTCCTTTATTGATCAATTCCTCATTTGTAACATTTTTTGATAAAATCGTAATGTGAGGAAAGTCTTTAAGAATTTTATTTACAATAGATATCTCTTTATCGTAGTAAATAGGGTGCACTTTTAATAGCCAATTAAATTTAGTATTGTTTTTAGTTTCATTTCCTAAAAATCGTAACCACTCATAATGATCTTCAAAAACAGAATTGCCAAAAACATGTGGTGCGTCTGAAAAACTATGAATTGCTATTAATATGTTGTTGCTTGATGTATTACGGTCCTTTATCTTTATTTTTTGAAGAACAGGATTTCTTTCACCCAATAACGAGTCCATAGTTTTTCCACCATCAAATTTTTTGATTAAATTTATTTTAGAAATTCTAAGTCCTCTTTTCTTTTCTTCTCTAGATAGTTTTTGAAATCTTTTTTTTACATCATATTCTATTGACTGGTTTTTTTTTGAGTGCCTATAAGTAAAATGGATAGAGGTAGTAAAACTATCTTTATTATCAATATTATATGAAATTCTTAATGGGATTGCATTTTCATAAACTGGATGAGATGCTATAACTGACTTTACTTTGTTTTTTGTAATATATGTAAACCAAAAATCAAAAACTTTACTAAAATGTAAAAAATATTCTTTAAATTTTTTTGAATTTGGATCAATTGTGTATGAGTTATATTTTTTTAAATAACTATCATAAAGTAAATCACCCACTTCAATTCCTTCAAATTTAATTTTAAGAATATCAGACTTTTTCTTAATATTTTTTAACTCAAAAAAATATTTTTTTTTTATATTTCTGTTAGATAAATCTGGAATTAATAAATTACTATTAGAAGAAAATGATAAAAGTTTAAAATGAGCAATTTTAAATTTTACTAAAATGTTGTAATAAATTATTTTAAATCTATTTGGCCTAACTGGTAAATAAAAGATAGTTTTTGCATTGTATTTTTTTCTCAAAACAGAAATGAGATAAGTAGAAAAAATAATTGAGCTCCATGACGGGTAATATTCTACTAATATCAAATTCTTATTGTTTTTATTTGGGGTATTTTTAAATACTTTTTTTATATGATTTAAATATTTTGTTTGATATTTTCGATATATTGTATTATCCAGAATGAAATTTTTTATTTTTATAAATTGTTTCATGATTGTGCAATATCATTTTATTGTATAATTAATCAACTAAAACCATAGTAATATATGTTAAAATCTGAATTAAAAGATAGAATAATTATTGGAACAGCTCAGTTCGGATTGGATTACGGGATAGCCAATTCAGCAGGGAAAATGAAAATAGGCGAAATTAATAAAATAATTAAATATGCGGGTGCAAATAGTATAAATAATATTGACACTGCCCATGCCTATGGAGATTCCGAACAAAGACTGGGTAATGTTGGTATTAAAAATTTTAATGTTATTGTTAAGCTTCCTGCAACAAAACCTACCCATCCATATAACCAATGGGTTAAAAAAAGCATCCATTCTTCATTTAAAAAATTAAAAATTAGTAAGGCTGATACCGTATTAGTTCATAATGCAAAATTTTTACTTGATCCTAAAATGGGCAAAAAAATTTATGAAGAATTACGAAAATTTAAAAATGATAATATTATTAAAAATATTGGTGTTTCTATATATTCGATAAGTGATTTAAAAAATATTATCAAAAAGTTTCCAATTGATGTTGTGCTAATATCACTTAATATATTTGATCAACGAATACTTAATGAAAAAATAATTAATATCTTGAAAAAAAAAAATATTAAGATCTATACTAGATCAACATTTCTACAGGGTCTCTTGTTAATGCCAAAACATAAAATACCTAAAAAATTTGATAGATGGAAAAAAAAGTTTGATATGTGGTTTGCTGAACTTAAAAGTAAGAAAGTAAATGCCTATGATGCTTGTCTAGATTTTGTTTTAAATAATAAAAATGTGGATAAAACTTTGATTGGAATAGATGATTTCAAGCAATTTAAGGAAATCTTTAAAGATAGATCGAAATTTAAGATTAATTATAATAAGTTCAACTCTAATAAGATAAATAAATTAATTAATCCAGCTAAATGGTAATAAAATAGTTTATTTTATATTTAATTTTTTAATAATTTCATTTTTTATTGGTTCCCCATAATTGATACTTTTAGGACTTTTTTTACCCAATATTAAGTTATAATAGGATGGTGGAATTCCATTCCCTGGTCTTATTCGTTTTATATTTTCTTTACTAAATAGGTCACCTTTTTTAATGTCTTTAATAGCAAATATCGATCTTCTAAATAATTTCATCTTTTTGTCTGATGAATTTCCATAAGATGATCTTTTTTTTAATAACCTTGAAGAGTCTCTGATGGTTTTAACATAATCTTTTAATTCCTTTCCTTTAGCTGAAAATTCTATGTCTACTCCATCTGTTTGATTATCTAAGGCTATGTGTTTTTCAAAAAATTCTGCCCCCATTGATATGGCTAATGATGCAATTAAATTACCTTTTGAATGATCAGAAAGACCAACATTACATTTAAATTTTTTTTTTAAAATTTCTATATTTGCTAAGGTAAAATCATTTATATCAGAAGGATAATTGCTTACGCAATATAGTAGTATTATTTTTTTAGAACCATTTTTTTTTGCTACTCTCACTGTTGCTTCAATTTCATGAAGATTAGCCATTCCTGTAGAAATTATTAAAGGTTTTTTTGTTCTGGCAATTTTTGCAACCAAAGGATGGTCTGTCATTTCAAATGATGCAACTTTATAAAAAGGACAGTTTAGTTCCTCTAAGTAATCTACTGCTTCCTCACTAAATGGTGTGCTAAATATTGTAATACCAATTTTTTTTGCATAATCAAATAGCTTTGGATGCCAAGATAAAGGTGTGTGAGCCTCGTGATATAAGTCCCATAAATTATATCCTTTCCACAAACCATTCTTAATTTTAAAATAACTTGTGCTACTTTTTATTGTCATCATATCTGCAGTATAAGTTTGAAGTTTCACAGCATCAGCACCATTAATTTTTGCACATTTTATGAGTTTTTTGGCTTTTTCAAAACTACCGCAGTGATTTCCAGAAATTTCTGCTATGATATATGGGTTTTTAAATTTCATAATTTTTTGATAACTGTTAAAAATTCTAATTATTTATATAACATATCTAATGAAAATTATTATTAATAAATCTTTAGTATTAGAAAATATTCAAGAATCTTCAGAAAACATCAAAGCTTCATACAAGCTTTATAAAACAAGACCTAAATATCACTTCATAAGCGCAAAAAAAACGCTGAAATACACTGATCATGTTAAATTTGTTAAAAACAACCCCTATAGAAAATGGTTTATTATTAAATTTAATAAAAAATTTATTGGAACAATCTATTTTACAACAGAAAACTCTATTGGTTATTATATTTTAGATAAATATATAGAGCATACAGAAGTAATTTTTTTAAAATTGTTTGTTAAAATTAAACCAATGCCAAAAAAACTTTCTATAAATCAAGGAAATTTTACAATTAACCTTTCTCCAAAAAATATAAAATATCAAGATATTATAAGTAATATTGGAGGGAAAATTATTCAAAAAACATTTATTTTTGACAAGTAATGAAGAAATATTTGAAATTAAAAAAAGTTAATATAACAGACTTAATTCAAATTAGGTTTTGGCGAAATGATCATGTAACTCGAAATAATTCGTTTAATAAGAATCATATTAACTCTGATGAGCATGCAAAGTGGTTTTTTAAAACCCTATTTAATAATAAAAAAAAACTTTTTATGGGAATAGATGAAAATAATAATAAAATAGGAATTACTAGATTAGATGAAATAAATAAAGAATTAGTGGAGGTTTCAATAAATATAAATCCAAATTTTAGAAATAGTGGTTTTGGTGAGAGTCTTTTATTTGAAACGGTAAAAAAAGCTTTTAGAGAAAAAGAAAGTATTAAGATTTTGTCAAAGATTTTAAAAACAAATGAAAGAAGTGTTAGACTTTTTCAGAAAGTAGGATTTAAATTATCCACAATAAAACCTAAATCATATGAATATATACTGAATAGTAAAAACTTTGCCCAAATTATTAGAGATGAATCACTTTAGATGAGTTGGAGCTTTTATATTTACCTCTAGTATCAAATATTAGTTTACCCTCTCTTAAAATTTTATTATATTTAAAATCAGAGTGATCAGTAAGCAATAAAATGCTATCAAACTTATTATAATTATCAACCAAAATTGAGTTGTAGACTTTATTATTAATCTTAACATTTTTGATGTATGGATCATTATATTGAACGTCATATTTTTTTGAAATTAAAATTTTAAAAATTTTAAGAGAGGGTGACTCCCTCATATCATTTACATCCTTCTTGTAAGTTAATCCAAGCAAAAGAACTTTGTTTGTTTTTTTTAATCGTTGAGTGATTTTTTTTATAGTCCAATCAGTAATTTTTTTATTAGCTTGAACACTAAGATTAATAAACTTCGATTCAGTACCATTTTTTTTTGCTAGCCAGCTCATGAATACAGGGTCTATTGGTATACAATGGCCACCAACTCCTGGTCCTGGTGAAAATTTTCTAAAACCAAATGGTTTTGATCCCGCTGCATCTATTACCTGATGTATATTTAAATTAAGCTTGTGTGTTATAATTTTCATTTCATTAACAAGTCCAATATTTACTGATCTATATATGTTTTCTAATAATTTTGCAGTTTCGGCAACTTCAATTGAGCTACATTCATATATTTTTTTAAAAACTGATTTATATAAAAACCTTATTTTTTCCAAACACTTTTTTGAATGACCTGAAATAAGTTTAGTAATATTCACATATTCAGTTTTTTTAATTAATTTTTCTTGACCAGGATCTATTCTTTCTGGAGAATAACATAAAAAAAAATTTTTTCCTAACTTGAACTTTTTATTAAGTTTTTTTTCAAAAATATTCTTAGTTGCTCCTGTATAAACGCTACTTTCTAAAATTATTGTTTGATTTTTTTTTAAGTGTTTATATATTTCTGAAAAGCAGTCTTCTATGTAACTCATATCAGGTATATTTTTTTTAAGAGGAGTTGGTAAACATATAATAATATAATCACATAATGAAAGTTTGTGATATTCAGAACTGTTATTGAAAATATCTGAACTTAGTTTTTTTAATTCATTATTTTTCACGTCAGATATGTATGAAATTTTTTTTTTTAATGAATTAACTTTGCCACTATCTTTGTCAAATCCAAAAACGTTAAATTTTTTATTTATGAGTAAAAGTAAAGGTAAACCAACATATCCCAAGCCAATAATGCCTATATTTATTTTTTTTTTTCATAAGATTTAATTCAGTCTTTTAAAACCAGAGTGACAAATAATGCCTTTTAATTTTTCATCTATGGATTTCTTACCTAATTCAAATTCTGAGATTTGATAAAATAGTTGATCCAAGATTTCAAAATATATTTTAAGTACTTTTTTATTATGTTTTATAGAGACAAAGATTGCATTTGTGGCCAGAAAACCTTTTTTTAACATTTCTTGAGTAATAAAGGTTTTATACTTAAGCCAATCATTAGACAGAATACTAAATGTCGATAGCGCTGGTATCCCACTTATCTGAATATTTAGATTATGTTTTTTTCCTAGTAATTTCCATTTTTTTTGGATTTCATTTCCTATTTCTGTAATTACCTTCCAGGATTTAGTTCTCTCCATAAT
>MDTF01018258.1_pt1 | contig 23281 bp, 18 predicted proteins | sample 811191 | NCBI WGS metagenome assembly MDTF01 (sample SAMN05326649, study PRJNA326480) | marine metagenome | isolation source: seawater | place: Southern Ocean | collected 2011
GCGGTGAACCAGCGGAACAACCCACCGGGCATATTATTGTCTGTCATCCACGCCGCCCATGCCTTATCTCCTGCCATTAATGATGCCATATCAGAGCCTTCATTCATCTCACAAGCAGAGATTTGTAAAAATCCAGGTCCGCCCATATTTTCAACCGGCTTCACTGCCATTGAGTTCGGTTCGTTGACCTTAAGATTTATCAATCAAAATTGCGTTTAAAGGCCTGCGGGAAAACTCTTTGACGATGCGAAACGCTGAAATTTGAGCAAGCGCTTAATTGATAACGCACTGGAAAGTGCTCTGTCATATTAATGCTGCCGCCGTGAGGTGAAAAGAAAGAGTTTCAGTCACTGACTAGTCCTTTTATCTAAGACAAGAGCTCACATTGCACTTTTTAAGCCTGCTAAATAGCAAAATATGCTATCTACGTTAATCTTTCTTGGAACTCCCCAGTTACCAAATTAAGGCTTTCGCAGTTACACCTCTCCATTCATCCAATCTTTTACGAGTTGAGGGGTCAATACTAATTGGTAATTCGGTTAACTTACACATACGTGACTCCGCAATTTCTAGTCGCGTTGATGATAAGCCCTCTTTATAGTTCCAACTATCTGAAATATATAGAATTACATGATCCCGCGCAGATACTAATGAGTTCAAGTAGACACCAAAAAGAACAGGTTTTCCAGTTAGATCCATATTACTTTCTTCGGCAACCTCACGGATTACTGCAGCCTCGCATGTCTCACCAACATCAACCCCACCCCCAGGTAGATGCCAACCCGAAATATAAGTGTGGCGAACCAACATTACCGAGCCTGCACCATCATGAATAATACATCTAGCGCCTATGGTCATGGGACGGGTGATTCCAAAGAATAAATGAAGAATATTACTCAATATTTTCACGGAAAACCTCACTTAAATCTCGATCGACCATATCACCAACCGCTGGCTGATAACCAATCCCAACAGACAGTAGGAGTTCTTTTAATTCAGGAAAATTCCGTGATTCGGCTGCAAGATAAATACTTGATAGCAAAGGTTGCAACTCTTTTTGGTCCAAGAAAAACTCCCTTGCCTTCATTATTCTTGGATGCGAAGTTGCTTCCGAATCAGCATCAATCAACAGCTCCTCGTAAAGCTTTTCGCCAGGCCGCAACCCTGTATATACTATTTGAATGGCGCCTGGCGCTTGTTCCTTATCTTCATTACTCACTGTGCGGCCAGCTAAACGAATCATACGCACAGCTAAATCCGAAATTTTTATAAGCTCACCCATATCTAACAGAACAACATCACCATTATCTGCGATAGAAGAGGCCTGTATCACTAATTGAGCCGCCTCAGGGATAGTCATAAAGAACCGGGTGATGTCTGGGTGTGTTACGGTAATTGGCCCCCCACGTCTTATTTGTTCTCTAAAAATAGGGATAGCCGAGCCAGATGAACCCAACACATTGCCGAACCGCACTATCGAAATTTTCATATTTGATGGCTCATTTGCAGCTGCTTGGCAAATCAACTCAGCTAAGCGTTTTGTGGCTCCCATCACATTAGTCGGTCTGACCGCTTTATCAGTCGAAATCAAGGTGAATGACTCGCAGCGGTTGGCGATGGCAGAGTTCAGCAAAGTGGCAGTTCCTAACACATTATTCGTAACAGCTACAAATGGATTAGCTTCAACTAACGGCACGTGCTTGAATGCGGCTGCATGGTACACCGTGTCGACGCTGTGCGTCTTAAACAAGAAACTAACTAACTTAGAATCAGTTACACTACCTAAAACAGGTACAAGTAAAGATCCAAGCGCTTGAGTTAACTCTTGTTCTATCAAAAACAATCCTAGCTCACTTTGGTCAAACAATATTAATTTCTTTGGCGAAAATTTGCTAATTTGACGAGAAAGTTCCCCCCCAATAGAGCCCCCAGCACCTGAAATAAATATTGTTTTGCCCTCTACATTTTTCCGCATAAGCGCTTCATCAGGGACTACAGCCTCTCTGGCTAATAAGTCATCTATGTCTATCTCACGCGCTTCAATAATCGCAGCGGTCCCATCTAGTACCTCGTCCAAATCAGGTACAGTGAGCACGCGCAAAGGGTAGGGCAATAGTTTTTCGATAATACCTTTGCGTTGAGCACTGGAAGCTTTTGGCATTGCTAACACCACAACAGTCACTCCGAACTTTGAAATCAGTAGGCCTATCTCATCTGGTGGAAAAACCGATATTCCATGAAAGCTCGCGCCGATCAGCTTCGGGTCATCATCAACAAAACCAACCACATGTAATAAATTTCCCTGCATTGAAGAACTTGCAAACTCAATAGCTGATTCGCCAGCTCCATAAATAAGAGTTCTTCTCGCAGTTCGCTGGCGTTCTGAGAATAAAAATTCTCTGACTACCACCCGGTACCCAATGGTCAAGAAAACTACATACGTACACAATATTACTGAACTAATTAAAGTAATATTCAGGTCTGTGACAGCACTGAAAATGAACAGCATGACGGTCGGCACTACTGCCGCAGCAGAGAGCCTCAAAAGTAAATCAATTCCTACATGGCGAATACTAGCGCCGTATACCCTGAGCCGAGCACCTATTGCCAAAAAGATACTAGCGTATACAGCTGAGACAACTAAAATGTCAATGGGAGTTTTTCCGTACACACCCTCACTTAACATTAACCAAAGCACCAGCAAGATGCTTACACAGTCCAGAACGACTAGATACGCTTTGTCATACGTTGCAAAAGATTTCTTCACTAATTTAACCATGCTATCCATTGATAAGTGCCTTATAAAACATTAAGTAGCTACAAACCGACTGTCATTGTCATTTGTTATCCGGAACCAAAAACGCAAAAGCCCGCTTAAATGAAAATATGGAAATCGGGTCGTGTTCGGTCGTCACACCATGATACGAACCACTTTGAAAGCTGTGAATCGTATTCCGCTAACGCAGCCGCCTTTTTAACAATCTGCTGACTGCTATCGACAAAAAACTCAGGCACGAAGGCTGGCTCAACCCCAGGGACATTAAAATGTATTTCCGAAAGACTCTCATAACTATTCCACTCAACAATACTTTTACTTAAGTAATGTAACCTTAACTAGTTGACATAGATTTAGGTCTAAAAGCTCTAAAATTAGTACCTATCTTTCAGTTACAATTTTATCGGCACCCGGTGGTGGGAAAGGCATTAACTCCGACTCTCTTTTAGATATAGTAACAATATCAGAATCAACATTAATAGTTTTCAACTGACTAGTGACCCAATGTAAAGCTCTTTTCTTTGAGATAATGGCAACTACCGTAAAAATAATGAGCTTAATATCTAATATCAAAGATTGATTTTCAATATAAATCAAACCAAGTCTGCTTTTCCAGGGTCTAATTAGTTGGTTGTAGGTTAAATCTGGATTATCGGCTCCTTCAAGTATTTCGCCTTCGTCTGAAAAAATAATTGATGAAAAGTCTGTAATACCAGGCCTAACTAGTAGTAGCCCTTTCTCGACATGCGTGTACAAGTCGGTTTCAGATGGTACATTAGGCCTGGGACCGACTAGGCTCATATCACCTATTAATACGTTCCACAGCTGCATGAGTTCATCTAGTTTGAATCTTCTAATCTTGTGACCTATAGGCGTAATTCTCATATCATTACCACTGGTTGAGTCCACTCCAGATTTGTCTGCATCGACTATCATTGACCTTAACTTCACCATCTTAAATGTCGAACCGTTTATACCAGACCTTGGTGCAATATAAAAAGGTGATCTCTTATCCTCTTTCCATACTAAAAACAGAACTGGCAACAAAATAGGGCTAACGAATGACAACCCAATAAACGATGCGAAAATATCAAATGTTCTTTTAATCATTTTCTATAGAACTCCGAAACTGATGCACAAATATAATCCACATCACTATCGCTAATAAAAACATTCATCGGTAACATGATACAACGCTCAAAAAATCTTTCCGTATTAGGCAATACTTGGTCAAAACCTAACTGCCTGAACTGATGCACTGCTTTGCCACCCCATTGGATCAACGTTCCTATGTTTTTCCCATGCAAGTAATTTTTTAAATCATCCCGCCTATCTGCTTGCAATTCATAATTTTGATACACGTCAAAATTATCCGAAATCACACTTGGTCCCTCAGGAAGCTGTAACTGTTCTAATGATCCTAGGCGCTCCTGATACATCTGAGCAATTTGTCTCCTACGAGCTATCACACTATCATAAGTTTTTAATTTATGACTTAGAATGGCCGCCTGTATATTATCGAGCCTAGAGTTCCTACCCCACCTTCTTACTTCACCATCAACATCACGGCCATGATCATGTAATTGAAATATTTGATGATATAAGTCTTTATCATTTACTAAAACACCACCCGCATCTCCAAGACAACCTAATACCTTTGCAGGAAAAAAACTGATAGCAGAAGCTAACCCAAACGTACCTGCATGCTGCCCTTTATACCTGGCACCTAATGCTTGAGCCGCATCTTCCACAACAAACAAACCATGTTTCTTAGCGATCGCCAATATCGCATCCATATCACATACTCTACCATTCAACTGCGTCGGCATAATACCAACAGTATTTGGAGTAATTGCATCTTCAATCGCTTGAACACTGATTAAGTTGTCTGCCCCAATATCCACAGGAACAGGCACTCCACCTGCCACCTTTACAGCAGACGCGGTGGCCAGCATAGTGTGTGATGAAATAATAATTTCATCACCCCGACTAAGGCCAATCGCTTCTAAAAAAATCTCCATGCCGTCGGTTGCATTACCCACTCCAACTGAATAGTTTATCCCGGCATAGTCTGCCAATTCAGCTTCAAAGTCAGAGACTGCTTTTTGTAATATGAAGCCTCCTGTTGAAGAAACATTATCAATAATTGATAGCATATCTTCTCTATCATCTGACCATAATCGTGGGTATTCAAAAAAGGGGACATTTTTCAATGACATAATTTTTCCTTCCATAGGATTCTAAAAAAATATTATAAGCCTCAAATAATTGATAGATAATCAATCTCGGGTGAGGCGTTTACTTATTGGCGTAAACGGTAATTAAAATAGCGAATTATTAGATTTTTAATATTCGCCTGGTAGCACCGACTACATCAGCCGAGGATAAATAATAATCTCTCTCGAGAACTCGTGATGTGGGTGCAGGTGCATCAGGTAATGCTATTCGCATTGGCGTATTTTGTAAGCAATTTACTGGCAGTCTTTCCACGACCTTCGCTATAAGTTCTCCAGAAAATCCTGCCGACAAACAGCCCGAATCAACAACTAGTAAATTACGAGTTTTTTTAACTGACTCAACAATGTCATCAACGAAAAACGGATTGAGTACCCTAACATCAAATACTTCAGCCGATATGTTTTCATTTCCAAGTATATCAGCTCCCTCTCTGGCTAAGAGTGAGGCATGACTAGAGCCAACAATCGTAATATCGTTCCCGCTTCGGGATATCATGGGTTTTTGCTCAGTAAGATTCAGTTCAACTACCGGAGGTAAAACGTCTTCCTGCTCATATAACCATCGATCATCTATATACATCACTGGATCAGGGCACAAAACAGACGCAATTAAAAGATCTCGTGCATCTGCAACAGTCGACGGCATCACAACACGAAGGCCTGGAACATGGGCAAACCAAGAATGTAATGCTTGTGAATGCTGAGCACCCTGCTCGCCACCTCGATTTATAATTGATCGTATGGTCACACCTGGATGAGCTTGTCCCCCAAGCATATGCGACCACTTCGCTGCCTGATTGACAATTGCATCCATAGAGTAAATCATAAAGTCCATTCGAGGATGAACAACAATGGGTTTCATTCCTGCTAGCGACGCACCAACAGCAGCACCAGTGCATGCTGACTCGGAAACTGGTGTATCAATGATGCGCTCGACACCAAACTTTTTATCCAAGTCGGTCATTGAGTTACCTACATACCATGGACTCCACAAACCTTGCCCAATAACGAAAACTTCTGGATAGTTCTCTAGTAGATATTCAAACGCTGACAGAATCGCAGTTCCATAATTATAATTTTTCATTATTACCTAGTCTTTTAAGCTATTGGATGAATAAACATACTTTAAAGTTGAGTCGCCATCAGGATAGGGATCGTGCATAGCCTGCTCCCAAGCCTCGGCTATATCAATATCAAGCTGTTCGTTAATACTGGCCTCCTCGACCTCGCTCCATATTCCTTCCTTGATCATAGCGCGCGACAACCTTGAAATCGGATCTCTGGACTTCCAATTTTCAATGTCATCGAGCGATCTATCAACGCCCACATCTACATCATCCCTCCAATCAACATGCCCATACCAGCGGTATGTCACTAATTCCAAGAATCTTGGACCATCACCGGATCTCATATCAGAAATTTGCTCTTTTGCGGCATTAAACACTGCAACTACATCATTCCCGTCTACTAATTTGTGAGGAATCTCATTAGCAACTGCAAACCTTGAAATCATATCATTAGGCTGCCGAAGTGAAATATGCATGTGGCTCGCAAACAGATTATTCTCTATTACAAATAGCATCGGAGCTTCTTGAATCTTTGCTAAATTAAAAGACTCATGCACGACCCCTTCTTCAACCGCTCCGTCACCAATATACGCCACACCAATGTCATTTGTGCCTTGAAGCTTAGCAGCCATAGCCGCGCCAACAGCCAACGAAACAGTACCCGCCACAATTGGAACTGACCCATAAAATCCGCTAGGTTGGTCGTATAAATGCATAGACCCTCCCATCCCTTTTGAAAAACCGGTTGCCTTGCCTAATACTTCAGCAAATAATCTATAAAAGTCTGGATTCAATGCCAGCAAATGAGAATGGGACCTATGTGCCCCAAAGACTCGATCTGTACGTTGTAACGATTGTGAAATTCCTACAGCTATTGCTTCTTGACCAGCGCCAAGGTGGACGGGGCCCCCGATCAAACCGTTTTTTCTGCCCAAAGCCAAATGTTGTTCAGTCTTTCTAATCAAAATCATAGACTTCAGCATTTGCTTAAGTACTTCACAATCTAAATTATCAATTGATATTGGCTCATGATGAGATTCAGGGTTAGAGAGATGTTTTAGATCATTTATCATTACTGCTACCCCTGAGTATTGTTAATGAAGCAGAACAATAAATGACTTTATGATCATAATTAGAAATCCCTTTTGTTAGCGATGCCGGATAAGAATATGTAAACTCATTCCCAGAAATTTCGAAGGGCATTTCTACTAATTTTCCAAAGAAAATACGTTTAAAAAATTTCTTCCCAGCCATAGTTTTTGGCATTATATTTATGGTAACCGCGACTGTTTTTATAAATCGTACAATTTTCTGCTTCAAGGATTTTTTCTCGACTTCCATAAAACCAAAAAAATCGCAATCAAACCCGTAATTTTCAAAGATCTTCTCTAACTCTAAAACACCATAGTAGGAAAAACTATGCGGGCTTGGGTTAAAGTCAACCAAATCTTTATTAGCAGTTGCTATTAAAACTGATCCGCCTGGTTTCAAAACACGGATGCACTCTTCAATAAATTTGTCGACATTTGGCAAGTAATAAATTGCCTCAAAAATAATGATTACATCTTTTGAATTATTCGCATAGGGCATATCCGTTGCATCTACAACTTCCAACAAAACATTTCCATCATAATGCTTTTTTGCAAGATTAAGAATTTCACTATCATAATCACTAGCTGCCAAATCTTTCGATACTTTTGCAAGCATCCCTAGACCAGGGCCCGTTCCGCAAGCAAGCTCTACAACTGATTTATTTTTACAATAAGGTAATGCCCAGCTATAACGGTGATGCATGCGAAGTAATTGCTCATTAGATATTTCATCACCTGCCAACTCGGTTACGCTACTAAATTTTTGACTCATACTTCCTGTTCCTTAGCTAATAATGTCTATATTATCGAAGAGTTCTAATTTGCTTATCTGGTAATTTTAATTCAAATATATAAAATAAAATCCAAAGTAGGTTTTTTCAAAATTTTTCTACTATTTCATTTTCAATTGGGATTTCACCAAGGGTTAGTTTTTTAAGTTGGTCGATATAGTCTAAAATTTCATCTGTGTGATGGCCATTATTAACTAGTGTATTCATATCTTTGTTTGAAAAAGGCTGCACCCGATAAGAAATGTCAAATCTTTTTACTGCTATATCATTCAGCCATTTTCTACTGTCAGGTGATTCCCTTCTAAATAATTTCCATTTATAAAAAATTAAATAATAAAGACTAGAGATTAACTTGAAAATTAGATCCCTTTTTGCTAACGATCGATATATAGAACCCGAAAAAGCACTTCCGCCAGTTGGATACATAAACTCTTGATATTTATGGCGTTTTGCATGGAACAAAGACATTTTCTTGTATATAGCCTGAACATCTCCCAGATCACCTTTGAAACGGCAAAGATATATAATTTCGTTGTTACTTTCTTTTCGAAATATTGAATTGCGGTACGTAAGTTCCATATCATCAGCATCATATTTTTTTATTGACCCATCCGGAAGTATTACGTCTACAGATATCAATGTCTTTTTAACATCATCGCCATACGCACCCGCATTCATAAATACAGCTGCTCCAACTGAGCCAGGAATACCTTCTAATCCTTCAAATCCGGTAATAGAATTACCAAGAGCAAACCGAGATAATTGAGGAAGCATGGTCCCACCGCCTGCTACAATCTCCTGCGTTTCACTATCATATTTAAGAAACGAAAGCTTAGCAGTTGAGATAAGGCATCCATAATCAACATCATCTAAGAATATTAGATTTGATGTTTCACCTATTACTTTGAAAGCGACTTTATAGTAATTTAACCACTTCACACATTCTGACAACTCGACCTGATTGATTGGAAACAAAATGTAATCAACTTTTCCACCTGATTTGAAATAAGAAAAATCGGTCAAATCAACAGAACTTGAGTAATTAATTTTACATCCCGATAACCACGAATTAAATAGTATAGGAATATTGTTCATGTATTGCTCACACTTGAAACTTTCAATTACTTTACCCTATCAATTCTTTTACTATTTCTTTTAAATTTGATGTGCTTTTGTCTAAACTATATTTTTCAACAGCCTTCATATTACCTATTCCCATCTTATTGCGAAGGTCAGGGCTATTGGCAAGCTTTTGAATGGCCATTGTATATCCATCTACGTCATTAGTATCTATCGAATATCCTGTTTTACCGTTAACTGAATAGTCTTTTATGCCTCGAGTATTCGAAGTAATCAATGGTAATCCTGCAGCCATTGCTTCCAATGAGGCAACTCCAAGTCCTTCTCTTCGAGACGGGTGAGCAAAAATATCTGAAACCTTTAATATTTCCCCTATGTCATACCTCAGACCAAGGAACCTTACCGTTTTATCAACTTTAAGTTCTATAGAGAGCTTTCTAAGGTATCCTAGACGCTCTCCTACCCCACAAATAATATATGCTATATTAGTGTTCTTTACGCGAGCAATAGCTCTAATCATTGATTCATGATTTTTACTAATCCTTAACTCTCCCACAGATAAAATCAGAAGGTCATCAATTCCAACATCCAGTTCATAGCGTTTTGAGCTGTAATCTACAGATATATCTTTGAATTTACTAATATCTAAACCTATTCCATCGATATGCTTTACCGGTCTACGAAACTTTTTTTGAGTAAGATGAAAATCATCCCAGTTTATCATCACCATCATATCGCAATATCGCGCAAAATATTTTTCAATAGGATAGTATAACCAATAACTCAGCGGAGCGCCCTTGAAGAAATGGTAACCATGCGCCAAGTACATGACTTTTAAGCCTTTTTCCCTATATCTAGATGCAGCTAAACGTGTTATCACCCCCATTACCGGTTCATTTGTCCACACCAGGTCGTAATCTCCTTCTTTAATTATTTCGGAAAGCTCTTGAAAACCTTTAATATTTGCAAAAGAGAAAGGTGAACGCTGCGACGACAAATGAAAAAAACTAGAACATGCAGGTAAGTTATTACGCAGATATTCATCATACGCTTCAGATTTAAATTCCTGAGCGCATGAACAAGCTACATCCACATGATAACCGTTGTCTACCAAATATTTAACATGTGGTAATAAAAACAAATACATCATAACATCTGTTGATGTTATTAAAATTCTTTTCATACAGATAGAACTCCTTAAAACTCATCAGAAAACTGACGCGATCCGACGTTTACTTAAATTAAAATGAATTTTCTATGCAGCGTCGGTACATGAATTAAATAAAAAATAAAATCCATTCGCATTGTGCGTTGATCGCTAAAAATACATAATTTTGTGGACAAATCACAGGCGTTATAACGCTTTACTTTTCGTTCGTTTAATTAGCTTATAAAGAATCGCAAATGAAATTAAAACTGCCATACTAATTAACGATTCCTTATTAAAAATCTTCATTATAGAGCCACGCGGTGACAATAACAGTGTTTCAAAATAGAGCGCTCCGAGATAAAACATAATCACATTTCTATTTAGTCTACTTATAAAATACTTCGCAAAATAAAGCAGCAATACACTCAAAATAAATATAATAGCCATAGAGCCACCTGCAAATTCATAAAATTCAGCGCCCATAGCTGTGCCTACTGTAGAGCCTCTGTCTAATTTAGCAGGCGCTGCTACGTATATTAAGTGCTGTGCTAAATAATTTTTATTTTGAATCCCCTCATAAGTATAGTTTGGGGCAAGAGAAAATATTCCTTGAATGTACCCAAGTAAAAAAGGTACGCTATTAAAGAATTGGTCCTTGAGTTGAATTGTATAAGCAATTACTCCCATACTCGAGGCGTTTGAAACAATCCCATAAAGTACCACATTAAAAATCGATATATCGAAAAATACAGCGCTAATATCACTTGAAAATCTAAGCGCACCAAGAAAAATTGATGTCAAAAATAAAGTAACAGCTACCAAAATAATTTTCTTAAGCTTCAATTTATTAAAAAATTGAGAGTAAATGAACATTACCGTAATTAGCATTGTTATTGTTTCCCCTCGTGCGCCTGCTGCAGCTTGAATAAAAAAAGGAAACATAAATAGAGTAGCATATTTAATGTACTCTTTATCATTTCTGCTTTGAAAAAGTACCGCGAAACCAGACACCTTGAATAAAATGTCTGCCAAAGAGAAGAACCCCGAGATTTCTAAATTATTAGAATGCAAATGCATAACATCTATATAACCATATAATGTTGCATAGTAAACAAGAAGGGAATTTCTATAAATTACTAGCGCCGCTATAACAAAAAAAGCGAATTTAATATTATTTCTATACCTAATGCTAAGCACTGCGCCAGAAATCAAACCATCATGTTGCTTGTTTTTCCTATCAAAGTTATATTTCCCGATTAGCCACCCAACTGAAGCTCCGATAATCATCGTAATGAGAACCTGGTATGTTTCGGCTAGCGTTTTATCTGAAACCACTGTTTTAATTCCATCGCCAATCATGATTCTATTGCCAGCCGGATAACTATATAAGTCAAGAATCTCAAGAATTGGTAACGCAATGTTAAAAACTAACATCATAAATAAAAATATTTTATAAATACTATCCACTTTATCAATAAATGATAGAGCCACACACTCCACAAACACTGCAATCAATATATATCTATATACATCAGGTGAGCAATCCACTAAGAGAAACACAGATAATAAAAACACAAAAATAGTTAATTGAAAAAAAATTAATAATGTCAAATGTGCTTTATTTAGGCGTAATGATTTCATAGTTTATGGTCGAAACTGCGCTTGTAAGCTTTTCCGTTTAACTGCTCCCTGTCAATATTGAGTAGAGTCATCTAAATTTCTCGTGGCATCATATTTTTTTTTGGGTATGGTAGTTGATAAGTGCATTAGCATCTAACATTCTAACTCTATTCAAATCATATTCAAAAAGGGTAACGAAAGACTCCACATTCGTTTTTCAACTACAATTCTTCGATTCCAATCTTTCAATAATTGTAAATAATTCATCCAAATTTTTCGGCTGTATAACTTTATGAGGATCTCTATATGTTGCTCGCAAACTACAAATCAAATCATCAGCATTTAAAAATTCAATCCCAAGTATCTTGTACAAGAATATTACATACGGTTCCTTTCCGTATAATAATTTAGGTGTAAATGCTGCTGTTGAAAAGAAACTCACAAGGACATGATCATCGTTTATAGTATTTTGACACTCCATCTCCCACATATTTTGACAGACATCTAATTTACAAAATGTTTTGTAGCACTTGTCCTCAACTTTTTCAATTGGATGCGTACGATAAATAAAGTTTGTTTCTTTCAAAAGTTTCATCATATCGTCAACAATGAATTTGCACTGCTCTTCGAAATCATTGTTAGCGTCCTTAGGATTTAACATTAATGCCCTTAAACCATAATAAGGAACTCCTAAATATACAAATTTGTGAGATTTGTATAAGCTATCATCGCTGAATCTAAATATCCGATTATATGTGGCATTGTTCTGAATTTTGTGAACCGGTAGCTTAATCAAATTATCCATAACACCAAAAAACATATCTGGATTATATAGAAATTGTCCTTTGATATCTGCAAGTAAAGCTCCTTGCATAAACATTTTATTCACCAATCGAAAAACTAATGATCGTCTTTGAAGGTCAAGTGTACGACCTGTATATGAGCTCAATCCATCTTCCAAGAGATATACATCAGCATTCTTATGAATCCGTCTAAACAGTGCTCCATATAATTGATTTTGAGCAATAATAACATTGTAGTAGTTTCTTCTTAAACCAATTGATTTTTCAGTAAAGCATAACTTGCCAAGGAAGAATTCTGGGAATACAAACAGCTTAATCATCGACGCCGAGCTTATATTATTAATAAAAGGAAAATCATAGACATTACTAAATATTTTGCTTTCTTTAATTTTTTTTGATAAATTTTTAATATCATCTGTTTGATGGAAAATCACAATATCAACATTACCATTGTATTTTTCAACATCACCCAGTACGGCATTAATTGAATTTAAAATTGCATACTGAGTTGAACAAATAAATAGATACTTTTTATTTTTCACTAAAAATACCCATTTTTTATACCACCAAGTATTCCATAATCTTTTAGTCTATGGCGCGTTGTAAAACTCTTTACTATTCGTGCAGAATTTAAGTGCGTTTTCTTCATTTTATTTAGGTTTACTATAGTATCTGTGCCCAACAGGGCGTTATTCAAGATCCTGTGTATAAGAAGTTCCTGTTGTGACGGATTCAATCTTTTAACATGTCTTTAATAATTTCAACGCTTTTCTTTCTTTCTTCATGTATTGTTTTGTTTACTCCGTCCCAATCACATTTTCTAGTTATCTCTAATTTTGAACCAGGAGTGTGTATACATTCTTTCAAATTAAATACATTTAATAAGTTGTAGATTCTAGTCGCTGCATCAGTAATGCACACATAAAATTTCTTGTTATACAAAATTGAAAATATACTACCATGAAAAGAATCAGTCACAACGATTTCAGCATCACGGATTAGACCAATCCATTCTCTTGGACCAGCAGTTAGTTCTGGCCTTGATTTTAAAAATCCACCAAGTGGGAACGGAATAGCGATAACTTTAAACCCTGTAGAACGAGCTAATTCTCTAGCAGTCCTTAGTAAAAAGGACGAAACAGTAACTTGATAAACTAAAATGTATTTATCTTTTTTATTTGGTGAGCGTGAGATTGTATCCCATTCATCTGTTGTCAAAAGCATCGTGGGGTCTAAAACTAAATTTGCTGGTTTATTTAATAATGATTCAATAATTTTGACACCTGACTCCTCCCGCATATTAAAAGCATGAAAATTATTTAGTAAGTCTTTATATTTTGGCTTTAAGTCATTAGCCATAGTTTCAAATCCAAAACTAGCCCCATAACTCAACTTTTTCTTTGGAGATTTTACAAAATCGAAATAGTATGACGGATCTAAATCTGTTATTGAATCATTCCAAACTTGGTCACTACCCGCGATAAAGGCGTCATATTGATTCTCTAAAGCATATAAATCAGTCAAATTTAACTTTGGAGTCATCTTAATATGCGTTCTAAACTCCGTAAACTTTTTTCTTCTAGGCATTCTGACAATATAATATGCTATCCCTAAAAGAAAACGTATTATCCCTTTTCTTCGTAATGCAGCTAGCCCATACGGTGTACCCATGTACTTACATTGATAGTTTAATACTTCGTTCTCAACACCAACTCTTATCAACGCCTTGTGTAGCGCATAAGCTTGCAAAGTCGCTCCATAGTTATCAGCGTTCTGAAACGTTAATGTAGCCGTTTTTTTACTATATTCAGGATTTTTTGGGTGACCCATTCTTGCTAGACTCCTATAAATTAGGTATTTTCAAGTTATTAAAATCAGATCTTTATATCTATCCACATTGCATAGCGACTACTTGCAAGCAGCTAGAAGTACGTCGAATAAAACTATCCCAAATATAACTAAGATGATTATTTAATAAGTTAAAGGTGCTTTATTCGTTTAAATAGTCAGTCAATTTTATTAGTGAAATAATTTTTTAATATCTTTTCGAACTATATTAAGCGGGTTAATTGCTTTGAATTGGATCAAAAATATGAGTCTACTTTCTTTAAAAAATAAATTTGAAAACGATAAAGAAAGAAATTGAGTAGCCGTTGTGGCTACTGCCGCACCAATAATACCAAATTCTGGTATTAACAAATAATTAAGAAGAATATTAATTAATACCGCTAAAATTTGCGATATCATCAACACTTTAGTATATCCAGTAATAGTAAAATGGCTACTTCTAAGAACTGCGTTATACATGAAAAACGCCCCTATGATATGAATCATAAAAACATCTACACTTTTTGAGTATTCATCGCTCAACAAGCTATCAAAAACAATAGGAGCCACAACCACGGAAATAAGAGCTCCAAAGATATAAAGCCATGTAGCAATCGAAGAGATGATTTTGTATCTTTCATAGTACACAACATGACTTTCCTTATACCATGCTAGCATTTTTGGGTATACGGAAACCTGGATCGGAACAATTGCAATTATTACAATTGACATAAGTTGAACAGATATCGAATAAATTCCTACTTGGTCTACACTCATGATCGCACCAATCATGGCTTGATCAGTACGGGCATATATCATCGCCGCAGCACTAGCAATTCCCAAAGGAACGCTTTTTTTTATGATGGAATAAACTAGTGTTTTTTCAATGACTGGAATCATTGCTTTGTGATAATGTTTATTGAATTGATAAAATATTATTGACACTTTAAGTAGTGATGCAAATAGTACTATCGACACAATGGTTATTACTGAAAGATTAAAACTTATTGCGGTTAACTGCAATACTGCACTTGTTACATTGGCAATATTTGAAGCTATCACAATATTTTTTGATTTTAAGTGATAATCAAAATACCACTGCATTCCGAATGCAATATTAATAACAATATTATTGACCAGCAACAAAATATACATTGCATTAAACTTTTGACTCCCCTCTATTACCAATAATAAAATTATTCCTATTACTAGTGACAATATACTTAAGACTACTTTGGCTATAACCGCGTTAAACAAAACACGCCACTCACCTTCTTCACTGAATAACTTTTTTACAACTTTCTCATCGGCAAAAAGTACAATGACTCCAAAAATAATATTTAAACTTAATGCATATTGATAAAGCCCATATTCAGCGGGTCCATAGTGATTTGCAACATTAATTAAAATCACTAGACTTACAAGCATCAAAAGAAACTTGTCGAAAATAAGCCACGAAAAATTCTTAAACACTTTCTTTGTATAGTTATTTAACATGCTTTCATTTCAGTAGTGGAAATCTATGTATTTTACTGTCCGTAATATTTCGCCTGAGATTTTCAAACTAATAGCGCCTCATTTAAGTTTTATATTAAGCAGACGATAATTGATCAATTATCGTATTATTCTTTAGATAATTTAAAATTCAACCCAATCAGATCTTCAACATTATCAATGTCAAGGCTATTTTTTTGAGACATTACGTAAGGAATTAAACTGTCTCCATAAAGACGATTTTTGTATTTAATAACCGAAGGTTTCGCAATGAATATAGCTCCATTAGCCTTGTAGACTTTTGGCAAAAGCTGTCTCGGAGAAAAAGGTGCATCGTCTGTGAAAACTCCCTCAGCATGACCATTATCATTGACAACAAATGTTTTTAATATCTCATTGGATGTCTCACAAACTGAAATTAAACTATCGCAATCATGTTTTTCTGCCAACGCGATTGCCTCTATGATATTTTCTTTAGTTCTAAACGGGGAGGTTGGCTGCAAAACTATAACGAGTTTCGGAGTGTCTTCAGCTGTATTCATAACATCTGCAACTACAGCAATAGTCGTCGCAGTGTCCGACGCTAAGTGCTCAGGTCTTTTATGCAGCCTTGCACCAAATTTAAGACCCTCTTTTAGAATTTGATCATTTTCACTAGATAATACAACATCGACATCAAGTTCTGTTTCGAAGGCGGCGGTTATCGCATGACCTATCAATGACTTCCCGTCAATCTCTAATAGATTTTTAAATCGTATTCCTTTCGAACCTGCTCTAGCAGGTACTATTACGAGATATTTTGCCATTTGCAGACCTTTTATTCCCTGTTTTAAAAACTAGGCGGATGACCTGATCTTGCCAATTCAATATCAGAAACTACCATTTTTTCGGTCATTTCTTCCAATGACGTCGTCGGACTCCAGCCTAATTCTCTTTCAATCTTTGAGTAATCACCTCTTAAATAATTGACGTCACTAGGCCGAAAATACTTTTTATCCACTTCACAAAGTACTTTGGAAGACTTTTCACAGATACATCTTTCATCCACACCTTCGCCCTCAAAGACTGGAGAAAATCCCGCAGCTATGGCCGATGATCTAAAGAAATCGCGCACAGTTGATATAGAATTTGTAGCGATCACATAATCAGAAGCAACTTTTGCTTCGTTAATCAATATCATGCCGGCCACATAATCAGGCGCATACCCCCAGTCTCTGACTGAATCAAGATTACCGAGCCTAACGGCTGCCCCACCCTGCTCCAACAGTAGGGCGAGCTGAGATGTTATTTTTCTTGTGACAAATTCTCGCCCTCTTAACTCTGATTCGTGGTTAAAGAGTATCCCATTACTTGCTTTAATGCCGTAGGCTGCCCTATAGTTTCGACCAAGAAAGTGTGCACCGGCCTTTGCAACAGCATATGGGCTCATGGGATTAAAAGGGGTATCCTCATCCTGAGGATCGCATAATACGTCGCCATACATTTCTGAAGTACTTGCTTGATAAACACTACAATCTAGACCCTGGATCTTTATTGCTTCTAATACATTTAGATATCCAAGGTAGTTTATCTCACTGGTCAAGTGTGGGTGCTCAAAACTATCCGCCACAAAACTCTGGGCACCCAAGTTATATATATAATCAGGCTTTTCAGCTCTTAAAACACTGATAACATTAGAAAACTCAGTCAACTCCATAGAAACTAATCTTAATTTATCAGTTACCCCTAATTTATCGAGCCTACCCGTTTTGGGGGTACTTCCCCTCCTTACAGAACCAACAACGTCGTATCCTTTAGCTAAAAGCTGATCTGCTAGAAAAGCGCCATCTTGTCCAGTGATACCGGTAATTAAAACTTTAGTCATTTCATTGCTCCGCGTCTAATAAGTATTTAACTGCTTGCTTAAATTTATACCCTTCATCAAAATGCCCCTGCCAAACCTCGATTACTTTCATATCTTTGTTCTTAAGAATTTCTACATAATCAAGTGGTAAGCCGGTCCCTAACCGTAATCCCTCGCCATCTTCTCCTATAGCGTCAGCCACATGAAGATGGCCTGAATAAGGCATTAGCCTCGCCAACCAATCCGTGTAATCAGCGCCATTTGAATTAGCAGATAGCACAACATGGCAGAGATCTAAACATATCTTAATATTATGTTTTTCAATCATTTGGATATACTTTTCATTATTAAAAACATCTAATTTTACAGTACCTCCAAAGTACCAAGCGTTAACTGGCAACCATTGAGGGTAGATTGATTGCTTAGAACTAACGATAACTTCTGCTACTAGCCTCTCAAAGAATTCTTCATGCCGCATAGTGTTCCGCTGTGAAAATGATCCTACTATCGGAACGCTGAAACCAGTGAGTTGTTCTAAACTATCAGATAGCCTTTCAGTCCTTTGCAACACCTTCCTACTCAGCTGATTTATTTCTCCGTCAATCGAAAGTGGATCAAAGATTCTGTTACCGGGGATGTAGTCAGGCAGGTGTATTGAGTAATTTTCCTCAGCCTTACAAATATCCTTAACCCTATCAATATCATCTGATAGAACTTCTTCATATGACAAATGAAACTCATAGCTACCAGTCCCAATATTCTTGCGCATTATCTCTAAGTCATGAATTCTTACGGGTATTGTTATCTTCTTTTGTTTTGCTTTAGCAAGCTGCTCGCTAGACAATTTTTTAATGGGCGCGGTAAAACTCATTTCAGTTATCGGAGACCCCGCATATAAATCTCTTTCGATTTTTTTGCCTTTAAAGCTTTTCTCAAATTCACCTACTGAAAGGCCTTTCCGGGGACCCGCAATAACACAATCATCTAAACTTAAAATTGCCCCCGCCTTTAAGTTGCCCTTTAAATACAACCCCGTCCCTAGATTTTGCATATTCAATATTTCCCCCTGATTTGGGGGACCATCAGGGACTCCAACCATCCCCTCTGCAAGCTTTGCAAATTTGCAAATTAACGTAATTTCGCCCTCAGTCGAAGAGGAGGAATCATCGAGTCCAATTCCATCTTTGTCATTTGTCAAATGCCGCTCTATCCATGCAGCACCCATTGCAATTGCTGCAATACAAACTTCATAATCAACGTCATGACTTGAATATCCAGATTGATGAGTCTCTGCAATTTTCTCGATCTTTGAGAGGTTCTGAATGCCCAAGTCTGCAGGATAATTGGCAATACAATGCAAAATTATAATTTGTTTATATTTATCATTACTGTACTGATTTATTACTTCCTCTACCCTGTGCCCGCCAGTGCTAATTAATACCGTTTTATTGCGCTGCAATAGGGCATCTACCAATATGGCGTTCATGCACTCCGCTGACGGTACCTTGTAAAAATCTGGATCGCCAATATGGCTTAAATAGAAACCTAAATCTTCCTCTCGGAAAAATGACATACCAAACTCTAAACCAAGGCTATTTGCATGTTTCTGTAAAATTGAAATTTGGTTAAAGGTCAAATTATTTTTTTGGATTTCACTTCTAACCATCGCGTCTCCTATTTCATTATCCACAAAATAAAAAGTTTCTATATTCCGAAATTGAAATTTAACGCCCCAGCAACCAGCTCTAGCTGCTTGTGTGATCAAATCTCTAGCAATATCAATATTGCCGCCAAAATTTATTCCTATTTCTGCAATCACATTTGCCATAAATTTAGAATATCCTATGTGTTTTCAAATCGTTAATAAATAATTGTGTAGCTAAAATTAAGATAAGGGTAAATCGAACTATTAAATCATCGGCTCTTTAGAAACACGTCCATATCTGTCCTCAAACCGAACAATGTCATCTTCACCAAGATATGACCCAGACTGAACCTCTATTAATTCCAAATCGACTTTTCCAGGATTTTCCAATGCATGAACAACACCCGCTTGAATATAGGTAGACTCATTTTCGGCAAGTAAAAAAGTGCTTTCACCATTTGTTACTTTGGCAGTCCCACACACCACCACCCAGTGCTCTGATCTATGATGGTGCATTTGTAGACTTAATTTAGCGCCCGGCTTGACCGTAATTCGTTTAACTTGATAACGCTCGCCACTATCAATAGCATCGTATTTTCCCCACGGGCGAAAGACTTCACGATTTAAATCCCACTCGCTTCGTAAATCAGCCTTTAACTTCGCGGTAATTATTTTTACATCCTGAACACTATCTTTATTTGCAACCATAAGGACATCTTTTGTGGAAACAATGACCAAATCGTTCACCCCAAGGGTAGCCACTAATTTCCCATCTGTTTTTACAAAGGAATTATGAGTATTGTGAAGGATTACATCACCATGAGTAGAATTCCCGTCGCCATCCTTGTCGCTAATATCCCAGAGTGATGACCAAGAGCCTATGTCACTCCAACCAGCATCCATCGGCACCACAACTGCGTGTGAGGTTTTCTCCATCACAGCGTAGTCGACAGATTCAGCAGGGCATAACCCAAACGTTTCTTTGTCAATTCGCAAAAAATCAAGATCAGCCTTAACCTCCATCACTGATGCCTTACATTGCTCCAGAATATCAGGGCGGAATTTTTTTAGCTCTTCAAGATAGCTGCTTGCCCTAAATAAGAACATACCACTATTCCAGTAGTAGTCGCCCGAAGAAAAATAATCCTGGGCGATATCTGAAGTTGGCTTCTCCACAAACCCGTCAACCTCAAAACCTTCCCCTAAATCTTTGCCTCGCTTAATGTAACCATAGCCTGTATGCGGCTGAGTTGGCACAATCCCAAAAGTTACGAGTTTCCCGGCTTCTGCAAGAGGAATTGCTCGCATCACAGCCATATTGAAAGCCGCCTCATCTTGTATGACATGGTCTGCAGCAAGGACCAACAGCAATGGATCGTCTTCGACTGTGAGCGCAGCCAGAGCAATTGCAGGCGCGGTGTTACGGCCAACCGGCTCAAGAATAATGGATCCAAGTTTATCAACTTCACGAAGTTGCTCCGCAACAAAGAATCTGTGCTCCTCATTACAAATAGTGATGGAGGATTGGATATCTAACCCCGCAAGACGCTTAACAGTCTCCTGAAGCATACTACCTTCACCGTGTAACCTAAGAAATTGTTTTGGGTGCGCCGCTCTGGATAGCGGCCAAAGCCGAGTCCCTGAGCCTCCCGCCATAATGACTGTACAAATACTCACATTAATTCCTCTTTCTAAATTAGCTTAACAAAACAATACATGCTTACCGTTTAATTATTCTTTTATAGACTCCTGAAACTCCGGAAACGCATACTTTTTAAGTCTAATTATCGATAATAGCCTTTTATCGAACCCTACCAACCTCTGTTTCAAAAAATCGCTGATATCTCTTTCGGATTATTACTAGCAGTCTCGCATTTTGGTTGCCATTAAAAAATGAATAAATTGGCACAACATATCTTTAATAATAACTCAGCTATTTTAGGTAAACCGTTGCATATCTCACCCTATAAAGTCCTGGATCCTTTTCGGCTCTCGGCCCCTCGCTATATCTTCCAGAAAACCGAATATCTAGTAGTAGATTTCCCGAAAAATCATATTCCTGGATCGCCGACCCATAATTTGGCTGAGGATCTTTCCAAACAGGGCCCCTTTTAGTATTGCTAATAAACTCTAAGTTGTATCCAATCGAACCAAAGTTTAATAAAACTGACTCGGATGATTTGTAGTCAATACTTGAAATAATCGGCGAATGTAACTCTCCATATTCTTCACCAAATGTGGCTATGACTTCATAAGAAAGATCACTTTCATCAACGCTAAACCTTACACCTCTAGAAAAAACCTCTGTATGGCGGTAATTTCGACCGTATCCGTTATCAAATAAGTAATAATCCTCAGAGTCGGGGTCAAGCCTGATATCGTGCTGACCCCAGGTAATAATCTCGGAGTATTGATTAAATAAAATTTTGTTTTGAATGTCTTCTGGTGCATTCGTAAACCTTTGAGGGTCAGTGAGCATCCAGACTAACTCGTTATCCTCAGAAATCTTGGCAACTCCAGACCTTTGCCCCGAGAGGAGAAGGGAGTTATCTCTAACGTCTAATTCAATCGCATTATTGTGAAACCAATCAATATCATCAGCCCAAAGTAGAGATGACTTGGGAATGGATTCATTTAAATCCCATTCTTTTACGACAGATTGAACAGCAGCGTCATACAGAATAACAAAGTCTTCCTCTGTTGGCTCAGTCGGATGGTTAACTGTTAATAAGAACTTCCGGTCTCCAACATCTACAATATCATGATGGATTCTCCCATATTCCTCTGGAATCTCCACGCGCTCAACTTCCTCACCTTCTAAATTAAATTCATGGATCATTCGATTTGAAACCCACAAAATAGTTCCCCTAGCCGTCTGCTGAACGCCGTAATTAACAGTAGGAGAATCTAGGTACCACCGAATACTTCCATATTGATCAACCATAAATATTCCATGATCAGTCGACCGATGCCTCATTAAAAATAATCTCAGCTCGTCAGGGGTATTATTCACTCGAACATCAGTGTCTAAATTCAAGTCAAGATTCGCATTATAATCATGAGAGTTAATCTCCATTACGTGAGAATACCGGAGCTCTCCATTAGCATTCAAATAATCGAACCTGACCTCTGTCGATCCGGATTCATATAGCCCATGTACGAAACTCGAATACAATCCCGAATCAACAGAAACTTTCTGCGAAGAAATATCTGTTCCCTGTCCAAACCTTCCCAATGAAGTCATTCTTAAGAGCCCTGGGTACGGTATATCCGCGGAAAACTGCCTACTCAAAGGCACCAGCGAATTTTCCTCAGCTGAAAACTCAACTTGGAGATCACTCCCGATAGCCCCAACAGTTAAAGTAGTATAATCTTTAAAGCTAAACTCTATATTCCAGTACCCTTTATTAACCGAAACTAATTGACTCTTTATTGAGGATGTTTGTCCATCTTCAAAAACCACAACAACATATTCATTACTCTCTTGCAAAGTGCTGACCAAGTTATTAGGTGAAAAATAAGAGCTCAACTCCATTTTAAATAATACAATCGTCTTTTCATCCGATCCACCAGAGCTGCAGCCAACTATCAAAAGCGGCAACACCAGAATCAAAAATTTTATTTCTTTATATATTTTTACCATAGATATTCCTTGATCTTAATGGTCATGTTCTACAACCTGCATTAATGAGAACGGCATAGGGTCTAATCGCTATTAACCATGCGACACTAGATGCCAAAATGAGTCTTTATTTTATCAAACTGTAACGCCCCAAGGCGGGGCCCAAACTGCGCCACAACTCTTGCAGCACAGTTATTGGCAAGATCCGCGGCCCAGGCATAATCTCTTCCAGAGA
>MDTF01006709.1_pt1 | contig 23258 bp, 19 predicted proteins | sample 811191 | NCBI WGS metagenome assembly MDTF01 (sample SAMN05326649, study PRJNA326480) | marine metagenome | isolation source: seawater | place: Southern Ocean | collected 2011
ATCATTAGAAACCCCACCTAAAGTAGCAGAACCACGAGTGTACAACCAAGGCAATCCAATAAAATACAATCCTTTTATATTGCTAACACCTCTATAATTCTTAGGGTAATTATTCTCATCTAGTTCTAAACCATCAATCCAGAAAAAATTTGGACGATATCCTGTAGCCCAAACAATATTTTTAATATCAGATACATTTTTCTTTTCAAAATATAATGATGTTTTGTCTGCATCATTTGTGCGTCCTACAGGAATAACATTTTCTCTAGAAAGAATTTCTTTTACGTCTGTACCAATTACGGGTTGCGAGGTATCTCTAATTTTTCTACCAATCCAACTGTATTTAGTAAAGCTTAAAAATCCGATTAAAGTAAACCACCACCAAAGAGTTTTTCCTAAAAATTGTTGTGGAATGGACTTAACATTAGTGTCTCCAGAAAAATATACGTTTCTAGATTTATCTTTAGATATTTCGTCAAGAATCTGATAACCCGAATCACCAGAACCTACAACTAAGGCATTCCCTTTTTGTAATTGGTTCACAGATTTATAAAAATTACTATGTATTTGAATTACTTCTTTAGCAATTTTTTTATGACATGGAGGCGTATATGGTGTATGAAATGGTCCGGTAGCAACAATAACATTTTTTGCTTCTATTTCGCCTGCTTTGTGCGAAACGGTAAAAGCACCTTTTTCATTTTTACACACTGACGAGATTAATGTATTAAACTGAATAGGGAAATTATAATGCTCTGAGTATTCTTTAAAATATTTTGCTACTTCAAATTTATTAGGATAATATCCTTTAGGAGTATCGAATTTAAAGCCAGGTAAATGGTTGTATTGTGTGGGCGTAAACAACTTTAAGGAATCCCAACGATTAAGCCAAGAATCACCAATTTTAGTTCCACCATCAAAAATTATAAAACTCTTTTCAGACTTTGTTAATTGATACGCCATAGCTAAACCTGCTTGACCTCCTCCAATAATTACATAATCAAGCATCTACTCTACTTTGTTAATGAATTGCAAATGTAGATACATTACAACAAATAAAGCCATGAATATTAAATAATATATAATTCAGAATGAGTTGATTTAAGTGTTATTTCCTTAAAATATTTGCAAAACAAAAAAGAACGATTTTTAAATCAACTTACTTCAAGTTAAAATGTTTTTCGGCAACTTTCAGCACTTCATCACCTATAGACAAGCAAGCGGTTGCGGCTGGCGAAGGAGCGTTTAATACATGAATACTCTTATCTTTATACTCTATTTTAAAATCGTCTATTACCTCACCATCGTCACCTAAAGCCATTGCTCTAACACCAGAACGGCCAGGTTTAATGTCTTCCATAATTAAACTGGGACACATACGTTGCAATTGTTTTAAAAATAAGCGCTTAGAAAATGCTCGCTTGTATTCTTCTAAACCAAAGCGCCAATGTTTAAAAAACAACTTCCAAGTACCTTTATACAACAACGCTTCAATAGTGTCTTTTAAATTAAAGTCTAATTTCCCATAACCTTCTCTTTTAAAAGTAAAAACCGCATTTGGTCCGCACTCTGTTGTGCCATCTGTCATACGCGTAAAATGAACGCCTAAAAATGGGAATTCTGGATTTGGAACTGGATAAACTAAATTTTTTATTTTATTCTTTCCTACTTCAGTTAAATCAAAATAATCTCCTCTAAACCCTACAATTCTCATGTCTAAATTAACCTTGTCTTTTCGAGCTAATCTATCGGAGTGTAAACCTCCACAAAAAATCATTTGATGCGAATTATAAAAACCTGAAGAAGTATGTACTTTAGTAAGTGCTCCTTTTTCAAAAGTTTTCACCTCACAATTGGTAATAATATCAGAATCTGGATTTATTTCTTTTACTAATTCGGCAAGCTTATTTGTTACCCCTTTAAAGTCTATAATCCCAGCTTCTGGAACCCACAAAGCTTTAATCCCTTCAATAAAAGGTTCTATTTCTTTAATGCGTTCTTTTCCGATGATTTCTAAACCAATTAAACCGTTTTCGAGTCCAATTTTACGAATTTTTTCTAAACGATCTAATTCTTCCTCATAGGTTGCCACGACAATTTTACCACACTCATCGTGTTCTATTCCATATTGTTTGGCAAAAGCTACAATTTGCTTACGACCATTTACACAGTTTTTTGCTCTGTAAGAACCAGGGCGATAATACAATCCAGAATGAATAACACCAGAATTTCTTCCCGTTTGATGAAAGGCTAAACAATTTTCTTTCTCTAAAACAGCGAGTGTTAAATTCGGATGTTTTTGTTGAAGTTTATATGCTGTAGCTAAACCTACAATTCCTCCTCCAACTATAATTATATCGTAAACTTTAGGTGCGGACATGAGTTCGTTTTTTGTAAAAATACAATTGATGTTTTAATAACTATTCATAGTTGAATATTATTAATTGAAAAATAATTGATTTATAACCGTACTAACTATTAAACTTCTCCCAACGTCTATTTTCACGTTCAAATAAGGATTCGTATTTAGCTGGATAAGGGATGGTAAAAGAAAGTAAATTTGTAGTATTTGGATGAGAAAACTCAATTGCACAGGCAGCCAAAAAAAGCCCCTTTCCTTTTAAAACATTTTCTGTGTCGTGTACATAATCGCCAATAATAGGAAAGTCAAATTTTGCTAAATGGATTCTAAGCTGATGTGTTCTACCCGTTTTTGGTTTTAACTCAACTAATGTAACGAAATCATACGAAAGAGATTTTTGAATTTTCATGCTTTTATATTCGGTAAAAGCAGAAAGACCGTCTATTGGTATATCAAAAACGCCTTCGCCTTCTAATTTTCCTTTCACTAAAGCGTAATAGGTTTTAAAAATTACTTGATCTTCGAACTGCTTACCGAGGTTTATTTGAGCCGATTTAGTTTTAGCGATTAATAATAGTCCAGCCGTTAATTTATCGAGTCTATGAACAGGGCGAGGAATTGAAAGAGCATCTGTTAGTAACGACTTTTTAAGATTAAAGCTTAAAGCATTTTGAATGGTTTTATGAAAATTACCACTTACAGAATAACCTGCAGGTTTATTTATTACTGCCATAAATTCATCCTCAAATAAAACAACTAATTCTAAAGGAAATACTTTTTGCTGCTTAATCTCATTAGGAATAAATTCAATTTCATCGCCTAATTTAAGCCAATCTCCTGTAATAGAAGGCTTCCCATTTAGGTGTATTTCTTTCTTTTTAAAAGCCTTTTTCACAGCACTTTTAGAAGATAAAACCAAAAATGAATTCTCAACTATATAGTCGAAAATTCTGGTTGGTTTTTTTAAATTGACTATTGTAATAAGTGAACTATCCATTGTGTAAAATTAGGTGTAATTATTTAGTATAGATGTATAAACTTGATGCTATTCTAAGTACTTTTGCATAGCTTTAAACTTTTAGCATGAAAACGATTGAAATACAGCAAGATTTTATTGTACTTGTAGATGCTTTTTACGATAAGGTAAATAAGGACGAATTATTAAGTCTCATATTTAACGACATCGCTAAAGTACATTGGAAAACTCACATGCCAACCATGTATGCGTTTTGGGTATCTATACTTTTAGTTACTAGAACTTACAGCGGCAGACCTTTCCCTAAGCTCATAGCACTGGCTATTAAGCAAGAACATTTTGATAGATGGTAGCTATTATTTCATATAAATATAGACGAGCATTTTACTGAAAAATTAGCAGACGAAGCTAAATCCAGAGCAAGTACAATTGCTCAAATTTTTACTGCAAAGATTAAAGCAGTTAAAGGAGCTATATAGATACTCTAGTATTATTTGTTATTTTTGAATTTATTTATTTGACATGAACAGTTTACAAACAATTATAGAACAGGCTTGGAACGATAGAGAACTTCTTAAAGAAGCTTCTGTACAAGCAGCCATTCGTAAAGTTATAGAACATATAGACAAAGGTACCCTTCGTACTGCTGAACCTACTGATAATGGGTGGCAAGTAAACGAATGGGTAAAGAAAGCAGTAGTCTTATATTTCCCTATTCAGCAAATGAAAACTATTGAAGTTGGTCCTTTTGAGTTTCATGATAAAATGGAATTGAAGAAAAACTACGCAGAATTAGGCGTTAGAGTTGTGCCACACGCAATTGCTAGATATGGTGCATTTGTAGCTCCCGGAGTTATTATGATGCCTTCTTATATAAATATTGGTGCTTATGTAGGTAAAGGAACTATGGTTGATACTTGGGCTACTGTTGGCTCATGTGCTCAAATTGGTTCAAATGTTCACCTTAGTGGTGGCGTTGGTATTGGAGGTGTTTTAGAACCCTTACAAGCTGCTCCAGTTATTATAGAAGATAATGCTTTTATTGGCTCAAGATGTATTGTAGTTGAGGGAATTCGTATAGAAAAAGAAGCTGTGTTAGGTGCTAATGTAGTGCTCACAGCATCCACAAAAATTATTGATGTAAGTGGTAATGAACCTCTAGAATACAAAGGCTATGTACCTTCTCGGTCTGTAGTGATACCTGGAACCTATACTAAAACATTCCCCGCAGGAGATTATCAAGTCCCTTGTGCATTAATTATTGGTAAAAGAAAAGAAAGCACCGACAAGAAAACTTCCTTGAACGATGCTTTAAGAGATCATAGTGTAGCTGTATAATTTGCTAGTTAACAATTGCTTTTTCGTCTTCTTTACACGACCACTCTTTTACAGGAATAGTCCAATCTCCATATTTAGAAGTTAAATAGTCCTTATAATTATTTGGTGTAGTTAAAGAAACACCATTTAATTGTACTGTATCTTGGGATTCGTAATGTAATTTATCAACTCTCAATATTTTCCCCATAGATTGCCAATAGGTGTGAGTATCGTCGTTGGTTTTAACAAAAATATCTAATACAACCATTTTCTCAGCAAAAACAGGGAAGAATATTTTGATAAAAGCAAAACCTAAAGGCTTCATTTTAAAAATCCTATAATCTTTTGGCTTTATAGGTCCATAAGATTGTATACCTTTTCTACAAGTTACTCTATAGCCTTTAAGATAAAAACGCCATCTCAACTTATCAAATTTAGCAGCATCTGCATAGTCTATCGAAATATCAACATCATGATCCCATGGTAATAAATCACCATCTCTAACAATACCTAATAATGTACCTCCTTCGAGGTAGTATTTGATTCCATATTTATTAAGAAAGTCCGTAGATAGAAATAACATATTTCTAGCTTTCTTTATGTTTTCGAAATTTAAGGTAAGCATTTAGAAGGGTATTTAGTTCGTGGTAAAAATACACTTTTATCTCAAAATTAAAATTCTATTTTTATAATTTTCAATTTGTAGAAAATTGAATTCAAAGAGGCTATTATTTATTAAAATGTATATTTTTGCTAATACTTGAAACTATATCTAGATTATGGAGAAAATATCGGCTATAATACCCACATACAATGAGGAAATACATATTGAAGCAGCTATTCAATCCGTTTCTTTTGCTGATGAAATTATTATAATCGACTCTTATAGCACCGATAATACTATCGAAATTGCTAAAAAATACAATACAAGAGTAATTAAAAGGAAATTTGACAACTTCTCAAACCAGAAAAATCACGCAATCGAACAAGCCTCTCATAAGTGGATTGTTCTTTTAGATTCTGATGAACGAATTGAAGAAAAACTTCAAAAAGAAATTATTGAGGCTGTTAATAGCACATCTAATTTTGGTGCATATTGGATATATAGAAGGAACTTTTTGTTAAAAAAAGAAATAAAATTTAGTGGCTGGCAAAACGATAAGGTAGTAAGAGTAATAAATAGAGATTATTGTAAGTACAATGGGAAGTTAGTACACGAAGAAATAGAATCCTCTAAAGAAATCGGCTTTCTTAAAGAACGTATTATACATTATACCTATAAAAACTTCGATAGTTTTATTGCTAAAAAAAATAAAGTAGCCCAACTTCAAGCCCAGGAATTAGCGATTAAAAATCAAAAAGCAACTTTACCTAGGCTTTTACTTAAACCTCTCTTTAGATTTATTAATCATTATATTTTCAGACTTGGATTTTTAGATGGTTTTCAAGGATTTTTTATTGCGAGCTTTTACGCCTACACCATTTTTACTCGTTATGTAAAACTATGGATAATAAATAAGGGGTTTAAGTAGATGAGGTGTGTTTTGTTTTGTGAAAACCCATATGCCTTTGGCATTTTAGCTCCTATTCGGAATGAGTTAGAAGAAAGGGGGCACTCTTATCTATGGTATATCTCTAAGAAACTTACTCAAGACTTTCCATTTAAAAAAGATAATTACACTTCAGAAATTAGTCAGTTAAAATCTTTTCAAAGTGACGCTATTTATGTTCCAGGAAATGAAGTACCTCACTTTTTAAGAGGACTTAAAGTCCAAGTTTTTCATGGATTAGCAGGAGAGAAAAAAGGTCATTTTAGAATTCGTCATTGCTTTGATTTATACCTTACTCCTGGACCTTACTTTACTGAAAAATTTAAACTACTATCTACTAAGTATAAAGATTTTGAGGTTATAGAAACAGGATGGTCTAAGCTAGATATTTATGGAACAAACTCAGAGAATTACGTAGACGATAAATTTAAGTTATTAGGGAAGTATAAAGCAGCTAAAGTTATTCTATACGCTCCAACATTTTCTCCCTCACTAACGTCAGCAAAAAGTCTAATTAGCCAGATAAATGTTTTAGCAGAAGATAAAACAAAACTTATTCTTATTAAGTTTCATGATTTGATGGATCAAGAAATTATAAAAAACTATAAAAAACTTGCGAGTAAGGTCTCTAACATCATATTTATTTCAGACAAAAATATTATAAAGTATCTTCTAATATCTGACCTTATGATTAGCGATACATCCTCTGTAGTTTATGAGTTTTTACTCCTTAACAAACCCGTTATAACTCTAAATACTAGAAGTCCGCAAGTTGCTTGGCACAATATTTTACAAGATTCAGAATTAATTGAATGTGTAAATACAAACCTTAACACTGATCCATTAGCTTCAAAAAGAGCTAGTATTATTGCCAATTACCATCCTTACAAGGATGGATTATCAGCCAAAAGAATGGTTGAAGCCACCGACACATACATTCTTAAAAATGGAGTTCCAGAAAAAAGGAAGCTTTCATTATTCAGAAAATACAAAATTTATAAGAAGTACCGATAATGCGAGATGAAATTCAAAAAGCAGTAGCCATTTTAAAAGAAGGTGGCGTTATATTATATCCTACAGATACTATCTGGGGACTAGGTTGCGACGCCAGTAATGAAGCTGCAATAAAGAAAGTATACGAAATTAAAAAACGCAGCGAAACTAAGAGTCTTATTGCACTAGTTGATAGCGATACTCGCTTAGAACGAACTGTTGAAGAAGTTCCAGAGGTAGCATGGGACCTTATAGAGTTTACAGAAAAACCACTTACCATTATTTACGACAATCCATTAGGAATTGCATCAAACGCAATAAACAAAGATAAAAGTTTAGGGATTAGAATAGTAAAAGATAAATTCTGTAAAGAAATTATTAGAAACTTAAATAAACCTGTAATTTCTACCTCAGCAAATATATCCGGAGAAAAACAAGCCAATTGTTTTGCAGAGATTAGCGAAGAAATTAAGAATTCTGTAGATCATATTGTAAATTTGCAACAAGATGAACCTGAGCAGAAGCAAAGTTCAATGATTATTAAATTAGACGCTTCGGGATTAATAAACATCATCAGAAAGTAAATTGAAAGAACACTTACAACATAAAGTATTTAAATGCATTTCGGAATGTGCTGACGAATTAGGTCTCGAAACCTATGTGATTGGTGGATATGCAAGAGATGTTATTTTACAGCGAAAGGAACCTAAAGACATAGACGTAGTTTGTTTAGGTAGTGGAATTGAATTAGCAAAAAAGGTAGCTCAAAAATTGCATGGTAAGCCACAGGTTCAAGTTTTTAAAAACTTTGGAACTGCTATGGTTTTACATGGCGATTTGGAACTCGAATTTGTAGGAGCTCGAAAAGAATCGTACCGTAGAGATTCTAGAAAACCTATTGTAGAAAATGGTACTCTTGAAGACGATCAAAACAGAAGAGACTTTACTATAAATGCGTTGGCTTTGTGTTTAAATAAAGAGCGTTTTGGCGAATTAGTCGATCCATTTAACGGAATGGAAGATCTTGCAAATGGAATTATAAAGACTCCGCTAGATTCTGACATTACCTATTCCGACGATCCATTAAGAATGTTAAGAGGTGTTCGTTTTGCTACTCAATTAGACTTTACCATTGAAGAGGAATCTTACAAAGCTTTAAAACGAAATGCTAAACGTTTAGAAATTATTTCTCAGGAGCGTATTATAGATGAGTTGAATAAAATTATTTTAGCTAAAAACCCATCAAAAGGTTTTAAGATATTATTTAACACCGAATTATTACATCAATTTTTCCCTGAGTTTGTAGCTCTTTACGGAGTAGAAATTATTAAAGGAAAAGGGCATAAAGACAACTTTTACCATACTTTAGAAGTTTTAGAAAATCTATCTGAAAAGACCAATGATTTATGGTTGCGCTGGGCTGCACTTTTGCACGATATAGCAAAACCACCTACAAAACGTTTTGAAGATGGGCATGGTTGGACTTTCCATGGGCATGAATTTTTAGGTTCTAAAATGGTACCTAAAATTTTTAAAAGACTAAAACTTCCGCTAAATGATAAGATGAAGTATGTACAAAAATTGGTGCTACTTCACCTCCGCCCTATCGTATTGTCTAAAGACATAGTTAGCGATTCGGCCATTAGAAGACTATTATTTGACGCTGGAGATGACATTGATGATTTAATGCTTTTATGTGAAGCAGACATCACCTCCAAGAACGAAACGAAAGTTATAAAGTACCTCAACAATTTTAAAATTGTTAGAGAAAAACTAAAAGATATAGAAGAGCGAGATCAACTACGAAATTGGCAACCCCCAATTTCTGGAGAACTGATTATGAAAACTTTTAATATTACTCCATGTAAAATGGTAGGTGATATTAAAAATCAAATTCGTGAAGCTATTTTAGATGGTGTAATAACCAACGATTATGATCAAGCCTTTGAGTTTATGCTAGAAAAAGCAAAAGACTTAGATTTGGTTAAGCATTAAAAGGATTCGTACATTTATAAAAAAATTAATATGACCATTTACGGTTTTCGTGTTATTCTTGACTTTAAGCAAGCTGACATTTTTAGAGATATTGAAATTTCTAGCGAAGCTAATTTCGAAGATTTTCATAACAGTATAGTACAAGCATTTGCTCTAGACACTGGTGAAATGGCTTCATTTTATAAAAGTGATGAGCACTGGAATCAAGGAGATGAAATTAGTCTTTTTCCGGTGGATGAAAAAGCTTTTGTAATGGGCGACTGGAACCTAGAACAAATGTGTTCGGAACAAGGAGACAAATTTTTATATATCTTCGACTTCCTAAACATGTGGACTTTCTATGTGGAACTGATGGAAATTACAGAACCTAAACCAGGAGAATCTTATCCTACACTTATATATAGCGAAGGTTTAATGCCGGGAGAAAGAGAAGATATTCAATTTGAAACTCACGAAGATGAAGATGGCGGAGAAGAAGGTATGTTCAACGACGATATATTTGAAGGATTCGATGACTTTGATCAATACGAATAAACTATGCTAGAACTTCAGACTAAGCTTAAAGAGCAAGACTCTTTTTTTAAAACCAAAAAGACGCATTCTATTTCTTATAGAAAAGATGCTTTAATAAGGTTAAAAAAAGCAATAAATTCGAACGAGGCTCAAATATTAGAGGCTCTTTATGAGGATTTAAAAAAGCCAAAGCTTGAAGCTTATAGTTCTGAAATAGGAGTTGTTTTAACAGAACTCAACTATTTTATTAAAAACATAAACTGTTTAGGAAAGCCAAAACGTGTAAAAGCTTCATTATTAAACTTCCCTTCGAGAGACTATATTTACAACGACCCCTATGGAAAAGTCTTAATAATAGCTCCATGGAATTACCCTTTTCAATTGGTAATAAACCCACTTATTGCTGCTATTGCTGCTGGAAATTGTGTTGTTTGTAAACCGTCGGAACTTACACCAAATACTTCGAAGATTATTTCAGAACTAGTCCTTGAAGTATTCGAGCAACAACACGTTTGCGTAATTGAAGGAGGAATAGACATAAATCAGTATTTGTTAAAACAAAAATGGGATTATATCTTTTTTACAGGTAGTACTGCAGTTGGAAAAATAGTAATGAAAGCTGCAGCAGAACAACTTTGTCCGGTAACACTAGAATTGGGTGGTAAAAGCCCTGTTATAGTAAATAAAGATGCAAAATTAAAACTTGCTGCTAAACGTATTATTTGGGGTAAACTCTACAATGCAGGTCAAACTTGTATAGCTCCAGATTATATTTATGTTCACCAAAGTGTAAAAGCTGAATTTATAGATTTACTTATTCAAGAAATTGAACTAGCCTTAGGCGCTAACGCACAACTAAGTCCAGACTTTGCTCGAATTGTAAACCCGAAACATTACAGTAGAATTAACGCAATGTTAGAAATTAATAATATTGTACACGGTGGAAAAACTAACGTCGAAGAATTGTTTATAGAGCCTACCATTTTAGACAATATAAATTGGGATTCTAAGGTTATGTCTTCAGAAATATTTGGGCCTTTACTTCCTATATTGAGTTTTACAGATTTGGCTAAAACTATAGAAAAAATTAACGAAAAGGATAAACCCTTAGCTGCCTATTATTTTGGAGAGACTAAAACTGAACAAGATTATTTTCTGGAGAACCTTTACTTTGGTGGTGGGTGCCTAAATGATACTCTTGTACATATTACAAGCGAAAACCTTCCTTTTGGAGGAGTTGGACCCAGTGGAATTGGTAGTTATCATGCTAAGGCAAGTTTTGAGTGTTTTAGTCATCAAAAAGGTATTGTAAAAAGAGGAACTTGGTTGGATATTCCAGTTCGTTATGCACCTTATGCTTCAAAGCTAGGTATAATTAAAAAGTTTTTTAAATACCTTAGTTAATGCAGAAATACTTAATTGTTGTTTCGGGTCCTACTGCAATAGGAAAAACAGCACTTTCATTAGAAATTGCTAAGAATTATTCTGCTGAAATTATTTCGTGCGACTCCAGACAGTTTTACAAAGAAATGAGTATTGGTACAGCAGTACCAAGTAAGGAAGAGTTAGCTAAAGTTAAACATCACTTTATTCAAAACCTTAGTATTAAAGATAATTACTCCGTTGGTCAGTTCGAAAGAGATGCTTTAGCTAAAATTGAAGAACTACATAAAGCTAGTAACTTAGTTGTAATGGTTGGAGGCTCAGGTTTATATATTGATGCCGTTTGTAGAGGTTTCGATGATTTCCCTAAAGTCCCTAAAGAAATTAGAGATGAGTTAAATACGAGGTGCAAAACAGAAGGAATTGAAGTTTTAGAGAAAGAATTAGAACTTATAGACCCAGAATATCATAAGGTTGTAGATAAGCTAAATCCTCATAGAATTATTCGTGCTCTAGAAATATTTAAAGCATCAGGTAAAACATTTACATCTTTTAGAATACGTCAGCAGCAAAAAAGAAACTTTAAAACGATTAAGGTAATACTTAGTAGAGAGCGTGAAATTTTATATGAACGCATTAACCAAAGAGTAGATATAATGCTTACGCAAGGCTTACTCGAAGAAGTTAAAAGTGTTTATCCTTATAAAGAAAATAATGCCTTACAAACTGTTGGCTATAAAGAACTGTTTGCCCATTTAGATGGCGAAATAAGTTTGGAATTTGCAATATCTGAAATAAAGAAAAATACACGTAGATATGCAAAACGACAAATGACTTGGTTTAGGAGAGATCCAGAAACCGTCTTCTTTAATCCAAAAGAAAAGGATGCTATTTTAAAGTATATAGAAGTCTTAATTAACTAAACAGTTGAATACTAATAGGTAAATTGACTGAAAAAGTATAATCATATCTCTAGTTATTTCTTCATTAATCTTAAACATTGATTTCCCCATTTTAGCCCCAAAACTTTTGCTTCATTATTAGATGTTATAAAACAAGACATGGTTATTAGATAGTAAAACCAAGAGTATAAATTCTAATTTTGGACAAATAAACACTCACACAAGCGAAAAATTTATTTCAGTTTGCTAAGACGATTATTATTATAAATTACAAAATAAAAATACGTTTTAAATTGCTCAAAAGTCGATATTCATAATGACAATTGTTTATATATACTAAACCTATTTAACAAAATTTATAAAACGAAAAGGTCACAAAACATAGTGTGCATTTTCGTGGTGAACTAAAAAAATAACTTTAAAGTTTATAGAAGATCTGAAATTATTACTTAAACGGCAATCGTATTTATCTTTATTAACTAATAAATTTATCCTTCTCAAAACTTATTTTGAAAAAGTATACAGCTCAAACTTATTGCTATTTGTTTTGGGGAAATATCTATAGGAATGTTTCCAAAATTACAGAATATTATAAGGTAAGAGATATAGATAACTATTTATATCGTGCTGTAAATAAATTTGGAAATAGTGTTGACTTTATTTTAACCAAAAGAAGTTTGAAAGTAAAAGCTCAGAAAAAATTAATATAGCCAATGTAAATAAGATTAATCTAGGAAAGATTATTATTATTATTGATAAACGTAATTCGACTTTTATAGTTCTTATAGTAGTTAATAGAAAGATAGATTTAATAACTACAATAGAACTAGAAAGTGAAACTGCCTCAATAATTGTTTAGAACAAGAAATCTAAACATCAAACTACGGATTAATATTCTTACTGATTTTAAAGAGTTTGATTCGTAACTCTTTTTTAAGTATTGTGATTTGTTGTTTTGTTTCTAATCCTATGGTAAATCTTAATTTGAGAAAGTATGACTTAAATTTGAGAATTTAGAGTCAAACTGGACCTGACGACTTACATTTTTATTAATATATATAAACTTATTTAAATTACAAATATGTCTCTGCGAGTCGTAAATATAAATTCTATTTTTATGAAAATAAAAACCATAATAAAATGCAACAATGTTGCAATAAATATATATATATATTTGTTCTATTCTTAATTTAAAACTAAAATAATGAAGAATATTAATTTATTTCTTGTAGCAGGAACATTTTGCATGTTATTGATCACTTCTTGTAAAAAAGATGAACCAAAAGATCCAATCATACCTAATGAAGAGGAGGTTATTACAACGCTTAATTTTTCATTAACACCAACTGCAGGGGGAACTTCTATCGTACTGGCTTTTCAAGATTTAGACGGGGATGGAGGTAATGCTCCAACCATTACTGGCGGAACGCTTGAGGCTAACACTACCTATACTGGTTTATTGGAGTTGTTAAATGAATTGGAGGATCCGGCAGAGGATATAACCGAAGAGGTCAAAGAAGAAGGGGTGGATCACCAATTCTTTTTTGAAACTTCTGTAAGCGGAATAAACGTTACTTATGACGATGTGGATGAAAATGGTGACCCAATAGGTGTTTCAACAATTTTGACGACAAATGGAACGGGCTCAGGAAGTATGACAGTGACTTTGAGACATGAACCAAGCAAAGATGCTTCTGGTGTATCAGGTGGTGATATGACAAATGCTGGAGGCGAAACAGACATAGAAGTTATATTTAATGTGGAAGTTCAATAAACGTATTGCCCTCTGTTGTGTTATTTTAGTTTTACCTATACTAGCTTATGCTCAAAATTGCAATTTAGCTATATCTGGGATTGTTAAAGATCTGAGTACAGGTATTCCTATTTCATATGCTACCATCATTGTAAAAGAATTACAATTAGGAAGTGTTACAGATAGTGTTGGATTTTTCGATTTTAATAAGGTTTGTAGTGGAAAATATCATATTTCTATCAGTCACATAGGATGTGAAACACAAGATCTGTTTTTGGAAATTTCAAGTGATACTACAATAGCTGTATTTTTAGACCATAATAGTCATCTGATGAAGGAAGTGGCGATTATAGGTCAAAGTGGAAAAGTCACAACTCAAGAAACTCAATCTTTGAATTCAGAAAGTATTGCTCAAAATTCCGATAAGAATTTAGCAACAATGCTTGAAAATATTTCAGGTGTAAGTGCCATTAAAAACGGTAGTGGAATTGCGAAACCAGTAGTTCATGGACTCTACGGAAACAGACTTGCAATTTTAAACAATGGAATAGCTCAAGGTGGACAACAATGGGGTGTGGACCATAGTCCTGAGATAGATCCTTTTGTTGCCAATAGAATTACGGTTATAAAAGGTGTTGGTGCATTGGAATATCAAGGCAGTTCTTTAGGGAGTGTTATATTGGTGGAGCCAAAAAAAATAGCCCAAGAACCACACCTGCATGGAGAAGGGCGCTACTTTTTTGAGTCTAACGGCTTGGGAAATGGGCTTAATTTTGAAATGCAGCAATACAGGAAAATAGTGGGCTGGCGTGCTATAGGAACGCTGAAAAAAAGTGGTGATAACCGAACGTCAAAATACTTTCTTCGAAACACTGGTAATCAAGAGGCCAATATAGCTTTGCAATTCGAGAAGGCATGGAACAAAAAGTGGTACAGTGAAGTGTATTTTAGCTCTTTTAATGCTCACTTGGGCGTTCTTAGAGGTGCTCATATTGGAAACCTTACTGATTTAGAGGAAGCTCTTGAGCGAGATACTCCGTTTTTTACAGAAGACAATTTTTCCTATTCCATAAATTCTCCTTACCAAAAGGTAAACCATCATTTGCTTAAACTCCATACAAAGTATACCATAAACGAGAAGCAGTGGTTTGACTTTACGTATGCTGCTCAATACAATTTGAGAAAAGAGTTTGATGTGCGCAGAAGCGGAAGGTCTAATATGCCCGCTCTGAGTTTAAAGCAAGTTTCAAATTTTATTGAAGTAAAATACCAAAACTTCTTACCAAGAAATTGGGAATTAAAAAGTGGTATTCAGATGAATAGGGTTGCCAATACAAACCTTCCAGAAACTGGAATACTTCCCCTTATCCCAGATTATATTGCTTACGAATATGGCGTATTTGGTCTCTTATCTAAAAGATTTGAAAAAACTACGATAGAATTTGGTGGACGCTATGATTTTGAAGACAGAAAAGTAGCTGCAATATCTATCAGCGTTCCAAGAGAAATTATCCGATACGAAAACGTCTACAATAATCTGAGTGCTATTGGTGGACTTACTCATGATTTAGGTAAAGGTTGGAAAGCAACATATAACATTGGTTATGCAGGGAGAAATCCAAAAGTGAATGAGCTTTACAGCAATGGCTTACACCAAGGAGTTAGCGGAATTGAAGAAGGGGATCCAATGCTCAGCAAAGAGACTTCGGTTAAAAACACGGTATCGCTAAAAGGAAATGTTAAATACAGGTTATTCTTTGAAGGTCTGTTCTATTATCAACATATTAACAATTACATTTTTCTTAATCCACAAGATGAAATTCGCTTAACAATACGTGGCGCTTTTCCTGTGTTCAAATACGAACAAACAGATGCCCGACTAGCGGGATTTGATCTGGCCGCAACTTATAAGATAAACGAGCAATTTAATATAACAGGAAAATACAGTTACTTAGATGGGTATGACCTAAAGAATAAGATGCCCTTAGTTTATATGCCATTAAATAATCTTTATACCGACTTAAACTATCAGATTCCTGAAGTAGGAAAATTTCATAATGTAGGCTTTCAAATGAATAGCAGGTATGTCTTTGAACAAAAAAACCTACTTCCTTCTCAAGATTTTTTGGCTCCACCTGAATCATATTACTTGGTAGGTCTAAAGGTATCAGCCGAAAAGCAATTGCGTAGACTTAGATTAAACATGTTTGTAAAAGCAGAAAACTTGCTCAATGAAACTTACCGTGACTATCTAAATCGACAACGATACTTTGCTGATGACTTAGGCTTTAACTTAATAATAGGTATAAACATTTCATTTTAACAAGTCATCTCGTATGAAAGAAAACATTCATTTAGCGAATCTATTAAGAGAGCGAAAATTAAAAGTTACAACTACTCGAATACAAGTTCTTTCAGTAATATTCAATTACAATAAAGCGATTTCATTTTCAGAAATTCAAAACGCACTTCATAATTTTGACAGAGTTACATTGTATCGTACTCTTGCTGCATTAATTGAAAATGGAATTATCCATAAAGCGTTGATAGTTGAGAAAGAAACTTTTTTTGCGGTGTGTAGCAGTAGTTGTTCATTAGATTGTCACAATCACAAACATATTCATTTTAAATGCTCAAGTTGTCAAGCTGTAACATGCGTAGAAACCGAAAAGCCTATTCGTATTTCCATACATGGTCATTTAATTAATGATTTTGAAATTGAAGCTACTGGTATTTGTGTATCTTGCAATTATTGAACACTAAATAGTTTAATAATTTGTGAATCATGTAATTTATTTTTCATGGGTTTTATGTAGATAAATTAATTTATTATTATAATCCCCGCAACAAATATTTCTATAAACATGGAAATATTTTAGTAATTAGTTCAAGGTTTTAGAGAAACTCACAAATTACTGCTGCAGTCCTTTTAATAGTAAAATTGTTGTACTCGTTTTTTCATGTTAATTATTTTCAACAAGTTAACATGTTGGTATGATTGTTGAAGCTTTAATTAAGTGTTTAATGATTTACCAATAAACTTAAACAAGACGCTGTTAAAGTTTAAAGTAACATTAATATCTAGTTCAACAAATTAGTAAAAACACAATGAAAATAGCAATAGTAAGTTCTGCATTTTCAATCTTATTTTTCCTTTTATGAGGAAAAATATAATTTTCTGTAATTATAGATTCATTACAGAATTTAACAACTATAAACTACCTCAACTATGAAAATTTCTATCTTCTTTCTAAGTTTATTATTATCAGTTTCTGCTTTGGCTTCAACTTCGGAATGTGAGTTAAACTATAATTATACAAATACTGGTTCTAACATGACTTTTGCATTGCATAATTCCTCGATTGAATCGATTGAAGAATTAGGAGCTGGGACTTTAGGTGCATTTTTCTTAAACAATCAAGAAAGCTTCGTTTGTGCTGGCTCAAGTAGCATTAATGGGATAGAAACAGCTTTCCCAATTATGGGAGACGATTTAACTACAGCGGTTATAGATGGCTATTTAACAAACCAAGAACTATATTTAATATTTACTAATGAATATGGGACTCAGTATAAACTGACACCTTCTCCTTGCGAAGGATTTGAAATTAATGGAATTTACTATGTAGATTCTTTTTTATACGAAATGATTGAATGTGGAAATGAGATCTATGGCTGTATGGATACTGAGGCTAATAACTACAATTCTTTTGCTAACATTGAAGATAACTCTTGTATCTTTGATATAGCGGGATGTACGGACATTGGCTCTTGCAATTTTAATGAAGATGCTTTAATAGATGACGGTTCTTGCGTTTACATTAGCAGTCCTTCGTCTTACAACGTTCCTGTTTCACCTGCAAATTGGGGAGGAGAGCTAGAAGATACTAACAATGCTACTATTGTATTGATAGATGAGTCTAATAATTTAGGTTGCCATACGTTAGATTTTACTTTCGATGGTGCAATTGCACTTATTAAAAGAGGTGAATGTCAGTTTAGTCAGAAAGCATTAAACGCACAAAATGCGGGAGCTGCTGCAGTAATAATTTACAACAGTAGTCCAGGAAACTTTTCAATGGGTGCTGGTAATTACGCTAATCAAGTTCATATACCTGTATACTCGATGGATGGAAGTTATGGAGCAGAGCTCGCTTCTTTCTTAGTAAGTAATAACGAATATTATACATCTAATCTACAAGAGCATACTCTAACAATAATAACTACTTCTTATGACTGTGATGGCAATTGTGCTAATGACGAGGATGATGACGGCATTTGCGATGAGCAAGAGATAGAAGGTTGTACTGACTCTGAAGCGTGTAACTTTAATCCAGAAGCTAGCAACAACAGCAATTGTCTTTATCCAGAAGAAGGTTACAACTGTTCTGGAAACTGTAACGTAGACTCAGACAATGATGGAATATGTGATAATGATGAAGATGAAGAAGAAGGTTGTTTAAGTTTAAGCTACGATTATAGTAACACTGGAACTAACATGACTTTTGCCTTACCTAATTCCTCGATACAATCGATTGAAGAATTAGGAGCTGGTACTTTAGGTGCATTTTTCTTAGACAACGAGGAAAACTTAATTTGCGCTGGCTCAAGTAATATTGATGGTTTAGAAACTGCTTTTCCTATTATGGGGGACGATTTAACTACAGAGTATAAAGATGGGTATTTAGTAAATGAAGAATTAAATTTGATATTTACTACTGAATCAGGAACTGAATATATCCTAACACCTTCGCCTAACGAAGGATATGAAATTAATGGAATTTACTACGTAGATTCTTTTTCATACGAATTGTTTGAATGCGGAAACGAAATCTACGGCTGTTTAGATAGTGAGGCTAATAACTATAACTCTTCTGCAAATCTAGAAGATAATTCCTGTACTTACGATGTATATGGATGTTTAGATAGTGAGGCTAATAACTATAACTCTTCTGCAAACCTAGAAGATAATTCCTGTACCTATGAAAGTCTAAACTGCGGTTGCTTAAATCCTAATTATACAGAATATTATACTCAAGGGTATTTAGCAGAATGCGACAATGGATCTTGTGCAATCCCAGTTCAATCAAACGGCATTACAAATGAGAACTTCAATACCCCATTAAATACAGGTAGTAATTCAATAATAGGATTTAATTTAATGAATATTTACATTCCTGAAGGATCAGTTGTAGGAGCATTTTATGATTTAAATAATGATGGACAAATTGGTGGAAATGCATCTTTAAATTCGATGGACAAGATATATTTTGAATGTGTAGGTCTTTCTAATTATGAAAATAGCTTCTTTACTTTAGCAATTTGGGGAGACGATTCATTTTCTAACGAGCTAGATGGGGTTCCTCAGGGAGCGGAGAATGTTTTACTAGCTTTATTATTACCAGATCAGACAGTCGTTTCATTCGATATTTCTCCAGAAACTTTTGTATTCACTGTAAACGGATTAATTGCTGTGAACACTATAAACTTTGAAGTTGTCGTAAATGGATGTACGAACCCTGAATCCTGTAATTATAACAATAATGCTGAATTAGACGACGGTTCTTGTTTAGGTTACTATGGTTGTATGCAAGAGATGTATGTAGATTACAATTCCGAAGCTTCTTGTCACAACCAAGAGTTGTGTGAAGACACTTGGCAAGATAATTTATTAGACATGGAAGAGGTATATGAAGGTGTTCTAACTTCTATGGATTCAGCTATTGCTGCAAATCAAGATTTAAGTTCTGCTTTAGACAACCAAACAATTATTAATCTAAGTATTGAAAATGAAATGAGTGATGTAGTTTTAAGTATAGAACTAGCAAATGAAAACATTGCAGATCTAGTATCTCAACTTTTAGAAGCGGAAGCCAATAACGATAACTTACAAATAATTAATGATGAATTAGAGCAAGCAAATAGTATTTTAAATTCCTTATTAGAGGATGCAAACAATAGTGTTATTACTATGGAAAATGAACTTGAAGGAATGCTATTAGGAATGGAATCAATGCAAGATTTGATGGACATTTCTGAAGAGAATTCTGCTGAGCTTTCAAATATAGTTTCCGATATGACTGGACAAATGGAAACTGCAAACTTAACCATTATCGAAATGAGTACTTCTATGGAAACCTTAAGTGCTAATAACTTAGAAATTCAATTAGGCATGGCTAGTTTAGAAAGTACAAATATTGAAATGAGTAGCATGATGGATACATTAATGATTGAAAATCAAACTTTAATGGCTCCAATCGACATCGACTTGATATCGGGTTGGAATATTATAGGATATACGCTACGCGTGGCACAAGATGCAGTAATAAGTTTCGATAATATAATTGAAAATATTTCTGTAGTTAAAAATAATTCTGGTGATGTATACTGGCCAGAATTTGGATTCAATGGAATTGGAGATCTACTTCCCGGTCAAGGATATCAGTTGCTGACATTTAATGATCACAACGGATTCAATTTTGAAGATATGGATGGCTTGAGCAGAACTATATATCCAACAGTTCCACAATGGGCTATAGATATGGAAACTGCTGTACATCCAAACGATGTAAGAAAACTGGTTCGTATAGTAAATACATTAGGACAAGAAGTAATTCCTGAAAATGAATTCAAAGGTAATGTTCTTTATTATTTATTTAATGATGGGTCTGTAGAGAAAAAGTTGAACTAAGCGTTAAAATCAAAAAACAATAAGTCATTACTTTAATATTTCTGTTACATATTCAGAAACTCAATTTTTTATTTATTGCTCCTTTTGGGGAAATTATTTAACAGCTAAGATGAATTAAACCTTTTAAACTACCTGCCAAAGTCACAAATGATAATAGATTATCTGATTGTGAAGTTAGACATGTATAATTTTTTACCAATCACCCTTTTTTATTTTATTACTAACTTAAATTCTAATTATGTTACTAACAACAATTATTGACATCAAAAATGACCCTGTTGCGTTTACATTCTTCATCGGATGTATGGCAATGTTTGCTTCATCTATCTTCTTCTTCGTTGAAAGAGGTTCAGTAGACAAAAAATGGCAACTTTCCCTTTTGGTTTCGGCCTTAATAACGGGTATTGCTGCAGTACACTATCTGTACATGAGAGATTTTTACATGGCAACAGGTGAAAACCCTACTGCTTACAGATACATTGACTGGATCTTGACAGTGCCGTTAATGTGTGTTGAATTTTATCTTATAACTAGAGCTGCTGGTGCAACAAAAACCTTGTTGTGGAAACTAATATTCGCTTCTGCATGGATGCTAATAGCAGGCTATATAGGTGAGGCTTTCAATCCAGGAGGAGCTGATGCAACATCTCACTCTGTTACTTGGGGGGTATTATCTACTTTAGGTTACATCTATGTGCTTTACACTGCTTGGTTAGGTGAAGTTGCTCAATTGGCTGAGAAAAGTGAATCAGTTGCTGTTAAGAGAGGAGTAAGAACTCTTGCATGGTTTGTACTTGTAGGTTGGGCAATTTATCCAATTGGTTACATGTGCATGGACGGTGGATGGTTAAATACTGCTTTAGGCTGGAGTTCTACAAATGTAGACTTATGGTATAATATTGCAGATGCAATCAACAAAATCGGTTTTGGGTTAGTGGTTTATAACATCGCTATTACCGAATCTAAATAATTATTAGTTTACTAAAAAAGAACAAGAGTAGGTAACCCCTACTCTTGCTCTTTCTTTTTTTTTTATGAATATATACGTTTTCATATATATTGTTTGCTCTTATGCTATCTCTATTATATTAAATGCATATAGCAACATTCCTATGAACTTCCAAATAATTGGGAGCACAGTATTGTTGTTGGCCATCGGGATTCCCCACGGCACATTAGATCACCTATTGACTTTCGAAAAACAAGAAACAAATAAGTCAAAGTTTTACCTTTTCTACATAGGTTCTATTCTACTTTATCTTTTGGCATGGGTATTCTCGCCTAGCCTAAGTATTATTTCATTTGTACTTGTATCCGCTTTTCATTTTGGAGAAACTCAACTTCATGTCTTCTTTGATAAAAAAAGAAAACTTCAAAAAATTATTTATATGAACTGGGGCCTAAGTATTATATTCACTCTTATTTTCTATAATATTTTTGAGTTAAGCAAAATCACAGTATCCTTTGAGGATACTCAAGTTTTTATAGATTTATATGAATACAAAGTTATTAAACTCATATTTATAGCATCTAATATGCTGAGTGTATTATCTTTAGGGTATATGTTCGTTAAGGGATATCTCGCATACCAAAAATTATTATCTGAATTGTTCTTCATCACCATCATTCATTTAACCGCGTTTTTATTCCCCATTGTTATTTGCTTTACACTTTACTTCATTGTGTTACATTCTTTGCCTTCTATTGTGCATCAGTTTTCTTTCTTTAAAAAACTAAAAGAAAAATTTAGTGTACTTGATCTAATAAAATTAATGGCACCCTACTCTATTCTTAGTCTCACCATGTCCTTCGTTGTGATTGCACTTTCGTATTACAATATTATACCCATCTCGATTCCCCTAGTATCTCTGGTAATAATTTCGGTAATTACGTTACCTCACACTATGGTGATGTATAATTTAAATCATTAAAAGTCATCACAATAAATAGAGTGCTTAACAAAAAAAAGTATGATTCTTAAAACTAGTATCGACAAGAAAGAAAAAGAACTTGAAATCGAAAAGATTGCAGGAAAATCCTATAGCTTGATAGAAAAGGTATCACTCGGCATATACGGTTCTCCCAAGTACAAAATAATTGATGTTTATCCAGAAAATGTGGGTATTAGAAAAAAGAAAAATAACGACATTATTTCATGTAATTTCGAAATTAAAAAAGAAGGGCTTGCCATGTACTTTCGAATTGTAAATGACGAATATACCTTGGTGGGAAGATTTAATCAAATCACCTTTCAAACCAGTGAAACTAACTTTGAGTTACAGATTAATGGCATTGCTGTGAAGACACAAATAATGAATACCAAGGACCACATAAAGTTCTTAAAAACTTATTTTAAGTACAGAACTTTATCTGAAGATCCTTGGCTAACATAAATGAGATCAAAAAAGGATTAAGTACAGCTACATTAAATAGTAGTATAGCTATTACACTAGTTTCAAATAGTTTGAACCAGTATAGAGGACATTATATGGAATTAATTAGTCATCATTATTAGAAAAAATAAAATTGTTGATTCTAAGAAATCCTATTTCAAAACTTTCCTTTTATTTTTCGCATAATCTCTAATTCAAATTGAATTTTTAGATTGTGCTTAATTTAATTTGAAAGAACCTGTCCGAGTATGTTAATTGTTTTTATAAAATTTAGAAAGACCTAATAGGACGGACATTATAGATAAATTCTTTATCGTCATAAAAAGAATTTCCATTAGAGAACTGAACACTCCAGGCATAATCTTCATTGAACTCAGAAGATGACCAATATTCTGATTGGCTTGCTTCTTCAAAGTTAGCAATATTTCCC
>MDTF01002394.1_pt1 | contig 23255 bp, 22 predicted proteins | sample 811191 | NCBI WGS metagenome assembly MDTF01 (sample SAMN05326649, study PRJNA326480) | marine metagenome | isolation source: seawater | place: Southern Ocean | collected 2011
CACCATCAACTCGAACAATAACAACCGGATTATCAATGTCCAGATGTTCCTTTCCGAGAAGTGTGCGGATGCCATGTCTATCCAGCACTTTGCCAAGCAACTCGAGGTGACCTTGGACGATGTGTGCAAGAGCAAGAAGGATTGCATTACAAACGTGGTCCTCAAGAGTCTCAAACCCCTTTCGCTTACCCAAAGACCCTTCCATTGTACCAATCCAAAGAGCAAGGAGTGGTATATCAAGGATGAAAATGAGGGATGGGAAGAGGATAGTGGAGAGAAACTCCTCCAAAACGCGGAGGAAAGCATACGTAAAAAATGGGTGTGTGAATTCGAAAGTCGTTATCCAGAATGGATGGAAAACGACCAACTGCGCGTGAAGTATGTGGAAATAGCCGGGTCTACCACCGCGGAACTGCCCGAGAAAACGAAGTTGAAACTGCTACGAGAGTTGGCAGGCGAAGTGCCTTTGACGAAGCAGGATATGGGGTAGTTTAGATTACATATTTGAAATTGATTTAATTAAAATTGAACAACAAATAAAGCGTATACCCAATAAACAATAATAACGTAATCATGTTGAACGCAGCAAGCATCGTGATCTTATTTGTGATGTCTTCAAGAGGATTTATGCCGCTTCGCACGCCACATTACGTGCGAAATATGGTAATCAAGGTGTCCAATAATGAAAGTGTTCCAATGCCGCCCACATCCGAAGCAATTCAGGAGTTACAAACACACGGATATACCTACTTGGTGTGTTTATCAGCGTTAGTGAGCGAAAAAAATAACGCCACCACCGCACTGGCAACGCTCCAAGAGAACAAATCATGAAATACATTATACCTGGTGTGCGAAAAAGTATCAAACACCCTTTTGTTGACAGTTTTTTTTCAAACTATTTCCAAATACAAATGCTCAATATCATAATATAAATCCCTTTTTTTGTATGGTTTCATTTCACCTTTACCATTTAGAGTTGATAAGTCGAGGTTCAGTAAATCCTTGACGGTGAATTTGTGATTGTAACGCAAGATGTGCAGCGCGATTTCGTTTCTTATCATTCCGATTCGCAGTTTGATATGTTCTCTAGTTTGTGTTTGGAATGCTTTGTTGGTGAAGACAATCTCCCTATCAAGAGCACTTCCATTCTTGATCGATTCGACCATATTTTTGGGGTTATTCTCGCTTTCAATGTAGTTAGCGTAGTCAACAAATACGCTACCAGTATCTGAACACACTTCATCAGCGTAACCTATGACGTGTTCAATTGGTGCTATGAACCATTCCCTCATGTTACTCACACGATGCTCTTGAAATTGTCTATGAAACTGTGGTTCCAGAGCATTGTTTTCGCTTTTTATTAGAAACACGCACGTGAACCTTTCATCAATAAACGTTTCGCGACTACGCAGGTCGTGGGTTCGACCAGCAGCATCGTCTGCTTTACCAATCTTGTATGCTAGACGAGCAACACCGTTCGAATCTAAATATAACCGGTTGTCGGTGATGCAATACACGTAGATCATTTTTGTTAGTTAGTTTGTTTGTTACAACCGTCATTTTTTAGAATCAATTATGTGAATTGGTTCAACGGATTTATCTTGTGGAGCAAAAAATACATATCGCGTTCATTACTGCCGCACATATGGTATCATTTCGCATTCTCCTTTGATGAAAAGCGGGTGCTTCGGTTGGCCACCTTTGTTCATTTTGATGCAATAGGGCGACGGCACCAACTCGCGCAACCATTGTGGTTCGGTTCCGTCGTTCCCCCATCCATAGACGATTTGCGAGGATGTGGCGACAATTTCCCTGACGTATCGCTCGTTCTCCGGACCAAGCGGGTCGTCCACGTGTTTCAACTCTTTAGGTTTGGGACTCACGTGCGCGTAGAGATTGCCCACAATGACCCCGTCAAACCCCCAAGATTTGGCAAAATTAATCACTCGTTTCATTGTAGGGTCATCCTTTTTATCATTCGCAATGGAAGGGTTGAGCATGATGAACCCGACCATTTTCGAAGCATCCGGACCCCACTTTCTCTCGAGTTTGTATCGGTATTTTCCGTCGTCACTTAGAATAGCAGAGCGCGTTGTCTGTGCCATTCGGTATTATTACTACATGATACACGCGGATTCTTTTTATATCAATTATCGATATCGTGACGCGCATTGCCGTCATTCCATGTAACAAATAGCGAAAAATACATTTAGAGGAAGGGGGCAAAAAAGAGGAAAACACAGAAAAAAAATGAATGGCAATAATCAAAGAATATAAGCAATCACACCATATTCAATGTGATGATAATGTGCTCTGTCGACATTATCACGAGAACGCACACAATGATATAGCGGGCAAGTATGGTGCTTATTGGAAGGGCGTAGACCGTGAGTAGCGGGAGAACAATGACGATAGATGTCGCGATTTCGCAGTAGATATCGCTGCAGTTCATTGGCGAAGAGTTCGTCTCGATAGGACGCCCGAGTTCGTCCGTGACAAATCGCAAATTCCGACTGCAGCGCAACATATCGTGCTTGAATGATTCGTGATCCACCAGAGTGGGTATGCGGCGCACAAACTCATCGTATATCTCTCCGAGTTGCCTTTTTCTATACATTATTTGCGCCTTGCGATATTTCACGTTCAGTCGCGTTTGCAGCAAGGGATGGTCGCACTCGGGGCACGCCAACCCGAGGAAGATTGGCATGAGACCCCGTTTTTGGAATACGAACAGCGTGTTTATCGCCTTGAAATGCGCGGAAGCCCTGTAGCGCGGTTGCGCATACTCCTTGATTAGCATCTCTACCTCCGCCGGAAGCGCGTATCCTAGACGCGCGTGCTCAGTCTCTCCTGCCATCTTACTCTTGGTATTGCCGGTAATATCGCGCTTCATACTGTTAATAGTCTTCATAATATTCATCGATAGAATGTTATGAACAATCTTGTTGTTGATTGGCAATGACCCATAATCCCTTTCAATTTTGTAAGGCGGAGAGAAAAAAGAATGTATTACTTAATACTTAATACTTAAAATTCAATACTTAATACTTAAAATTCAATACTTAATACCCTAACCATACCATCTGCGAGGAGTTAATCGAACTTGTTGATGTATTCGTGGACGGCGTTGATTTTAGAAGCGTTCGTGTGATTATCCCCGTTCTTGGTGAGCAGACGCACGTATTTCTCAGTCACTTCGTGGTCATTCACCGCGTATTCGTTGTAGAAACGAACCATCTTCTCGCGGAATTCTGGAGTGAGCGTCCCTTCGCATATGGGCTTCCAGATGGGTGCGATTTTGGATTTCGATGGAATGCCTCGGGTTGGACGACCAAAGAGATCCTTCGAGTATCCCATTTCGCTTACGGTATCCACGAACATGGTGAGTTTCTCATATATGGCATTCACCTCGTCTTCGTTGGGCATTTGGGATGCGGGACTCAGATTGTTTTTGTTGAGATTGTAGTTGGAATCAAAGTGCTTGAAGTTGGCGGTTTTTGCCGAAATTATGTATCCGAGCATCATGGCAACGTTGGAGCAGCGTTTCGTTTCGCTCAGTTCCCCGATGTTGGTAGACCAGGCAGCACGAAGGGCGTTGAGACGGTCATCGTTCATGGTAGAGTCCCATACATCGCCCACCAGTTTTTTGGCCATCTCGATCTCCCAGATATTTTGCTTCCAGCCGTGGGCTTTGAAGAGTTCGCCATGTGAAAGCGGTTTTGCGGAGGTATTGAGGCAACAGAACATTTCGGCAATGGTATGGTCGGCATCGTCCCGCTCGAGGGTCAGAAACTGACAAGGAATCATGATTGTGTTGAAATCCGCCACTTCTTGAGGAGACAAATCAGAGAATTTGTAGCTTGTTTCGTCGTCCTTCGTAATATGAAACTTATTGTTGATGAAGTCGCGAATCGCACGAAGGCGGTTTCCACCATCCAACACTTTCCAAGGGTCTTGATAGGCAGTGGCGCTTTCGTGGTCCTTTACAAAGGTGAGAATTCCCGTTGGATAGTGACCCTTGAGTGACTTGATGTAGTTCTGCTTGTTCTCAGGCGACCACACCCCAGTCTCGTCATCTCCACGCTGGAAATCGGATGTAATCTCGATGGAGTCACTAGACCCATACGCACTATGGTCGGTGTTCTTGAGGTAGAGGTCTGAGATTTTGGTAGTATGAGTATCTGAGCGCACCATGATTGTAGTATGTCTTCCGCTTGTCCGGCATCTTCCGTTTCAATTTTTTTCGTTCCAATACATTAAATGTATATGTATGATAATACTTTATATAATTTTTGTTTTCATTTAGACTGGTAAGAGGTAATAAAATTGAATTAAAGAGTTCACAAGTATCTATGTTAACCGAAAATGTCTTGTGTGTATAAGCCTCAATGGAACAATGAGACTAATGAATACTGTGATGTACCAAACTTATTCATTAAATTTTCAAAGAAAAACAACAAGACATATAAATGTCAGTGTGGAATGGAGAAACGCTATTTTGATACTGATAGCCAATATAAGGCGCATATTGTAAGGCGACAACACAAAGAATTTATTTGTAAGAAAACCATTGATAAGTTGCGAGACATGCGCCTTAAAGAACGAAACATGCGAATCGAAGAACGAAACAAGCGGAAAGATGCCGAAGGTAAATTAGAAAAGGAAATATGTAAAGCCAAGACAATTCAGACAAAAAAATTAGATTATGATAAGGAAACTGAAGAGCTAGATGAAAAATACCTTCGTGACATTGAAGATTACGAACTACGGTGTCAAGAGCAATGCGAAGAAGCGAGACAAACGTGTGATGTGGAAAAAAAGGCAAGGATTAGACAATATAAGGTGGACAGATTGTCTTCGAAACGTAAACGAGATGAAGATGATTAGCTTATAACTTCACCTGATATCATACCTCAAATTCGAAAAACCGCACCCCTTTCCAAAGCGAATAACACATTTAAAGTCGTCTTTATTCACTTCTTGTTCGGCAGTGAAGTTGAAATAAACATCTGCCCCGGGGTTCCATGACGCATTTACTTGTAGAATCTTGGGTGATGCGATTTGTTGGCTCCACTTGAAATCAAATGTCTCGGCGTCAATATCCCCCGTTGTTTCTAGCCAACCCTCTTTTTCCTTCATAATTTCATCCAGTATGATTTGTGTTTCTTGAATGAGTATTTGCTTCATGATTGAGTTTGTATTAAACTCGTGGACGAATGACGGATTGATTTTTTCGCGATAATCAAACGGTGAATTTTTTTTGCCATTCATCGATGAACCTGGATGCTGTTCGCGATAACATTTTTTAAGGGCTTGTCCATAGGTAGTTGTTGCATCACCGCAAACTTGCGCATCTTGTTCATACCAGTCTTCGAAAGAGGGTATTTCACAATTGGGACAATATTTATCACGAATTTCTGGTTCACACACAACAACAGCGTGCCATTTTTTCGAATAATATTTACCAATAGTGACTTTCGTAATTGGACCATTATACCTTTGCACGGATCTCGACCAGGGTGTTTTGTCTTTACCAATCGATTTTTTGCCATACTTTTCTTCTATCTTCCGCTTCGTCTCTTGATGAGCATCATTTGCTTCCTCCATGACAATAATGTCAATATGATCGCTGTTGCCACCTTTTTGATATACGCTTTTCACTTTACGACCATAAGTTTGTTCATATTTGTGTTTCAAACGTTTCCCATGTTCGGTATCATTGTTGATGTGACAACATATTCGTTTGACTCGTTTCGCCTCATCAGCTTTGTTGGTTTTGCGTCCATCACCGCGTTCTTGGTATTTCATGTGTCCGAAATTTTCGTGGTGTTTCATCATGAGTTCGATAAGCTTACATTTTTTCAGAGTAGTATATCTAATTAGTCCTGCTTGTTTTGCTTCATTCTTCAACTGTTTCACTGTGTAACTCTCCAAAATATTTATCATCGTTTATATAGCTACGATGATGTCCTTAAATTTTTTCAATTTTGAATAAGTCCGTTAAGTTTGTAGACCTCGTTTTAAAACAATCAAAACATGAAGTTAAAGTTAATATTGCTCAATATTATATGGCAGGAAAACACATGAAGAAAAAATTGAATCAAAACAAGAAGATTGTTCATGACAATACAAAGATGGCTCAAGCACCAAAGCCAACAGCAATCAGCTTGTTTTCGGGTATGGGCGGCGATTCTCTTGGTATCGAGAAAGCAGGATTTCGCGTTATTGCGTTCAATGAAATAAATAAAGCTGCTATCGAGAGCCACAAGTTGAATTTTGAACAATCTGAACTTATAATCGATGACACGCCGGACGTGGAAGATGATGAGTCTGAAGATGTCGACAATAATGAGGATAATGAGGATAAAGTTAATACCGAAGATAATGGTGAGGAAGAGGATGATGTGAAACGGAAAATGGTGGAGAAGAAGAAAAAAAAGGAAGAAGCGGACAAGAAGAAAAAGAAAGAGGCTGAAAAGAAGAAGAGAAGGAAGGAGAAGGATAAAAATAAGACAAATATACAATGTATACCTGATGATGTATTCAAAAAATATAATGGAAAGGTTGACCTAGTATTTGCCGGGCATCCTTGCCAGGGGTTCAGTAAGGGTGGCAAGAAACTTCCAGATGATCCCAGAAATACTTTGTTCAGAGAATTCGCTAGGGTCTGTAAGTTGGTTCAACCCAAGTATATTATCGGGGAAAACGTTGACGGGCTTCTAAGCCGAAAAACATCTGACGGTCGAAATTACATCGATGTCATCAAGGAGGAGTTTAATGAAATCGGTTATGATGTGAAAGATAATGTTTGTCACTCAGTGAAATATGGTGTTCCTCAACTGAGGAAGCGACTTGTTTATGTTGGAATCCGAAAGAACCTCAATAAACCATCATATCAATTCCCCGAACCATTGAACGACGGAAAGGTTATTCCTGGAAAAGCAAACTTGCCAAATCTTCAAAATATTGTCCGGTTTGATATGGAGGGAGCTATCAAAATCGAGAAGGATGAATTCGATATGACGACCATTGAAAAAGATGATCCTAATTGTATTATGACCGACCTAACGAACGACGAGGGTGAAGACGAAGAAAATATCCACCCGTATTTGCGACTGAAGGCAAAGTCGAGAGACGTGGAATATGACGGCAAGACGCACCATTCACTGCTCTCATTCTCGAAACGCGATTCGCCTATTCATTGCGAGATTATCGACGTGCGAAATCCAAGCAAAACAATCATATGTACATATGATCACCAACCGCGCCTGTTTGTCCCGTTGAGAAATAAGAACGGCTATTATCTGCGATGTCTCCTGCCCGACGAACTGAAGCAGATTCAAGGATTTCCTGCTGACTTCAAAATAGCCGGAAATAAAAAAGATAAGATTAAGCAAATAGGGAATGCCGTTCCACCTCCACTTATTACGTGTATAGTAAAGAAACTACTCGATTAAGCGTGATAGAAATTCTGTTATATCTGCGCGATAAGTTGGTCGAACGTAAACCTTCATTTTTCCAGGTAATGCTCGCGCACCTTCACCCCTACAATACTTATCTTTTATGGCATCAATCTCGTGTTGATACTCGTCGATCCAATCGGAGCCTTCGATGAACTCGCTTCCGTTTATACCGATGATACCAGGTGGTATGGTGGTTCGCCTGGTTGTTTTTCCCGTGAACATAATTAAATACCATATGTTGCTATTAGGACAAGTATCATTGAATGTCAGTATATTACCATCAGTTTTTTTAACCTCGATATCTAATCCAATACCACCGACGTTTCGAAAGTCTTTAGATTGCTGACTTCCAGCTTCTTCATAAGTGAGCCCAAGTTCATCCAAAACCATCCTTATTAAATCGATGGAAGACCGTTCGCTAACTTGAGTATTTCCATTACGTGTTCGCAAAGCAACGAGCATTTCACATGTAATTTTCGTCTTAGCAAGATTCGATATTTTGTTGAAGAGTGTTTCTCTCTGTGTTTCGATACTCGTTTCCTGGGGTGCTGTTTCGTAAATGTTGTCAGGTGATGAGTTATGTCGTTGTGATATCCATTCATCATTTTGCTCCTGATCTGCTGGACCATTACTACTCTCAGGCGATGCTGCTTCGATTACATTGCCGTCTTCCATAACAGCATGAACAATCTCGTTATCAACGTTCACTGTACTTTCAAGAACCGAAGTTGTAACACTTTGTTCCATTTGCGTATCGTTTTCGTTGTTCTCCTGCATCTTGTGCTTGCTGTTAGAATTCTCTTACTTCTAAATCAATTCTTCTCCGTTTCCTCAAATACTTTCCAAACACCACCATCACCGCACACACTTTAACTAATTTAGTTAAAACTAGTTAAATATATTGTCATTACATATGATTTCTGGTAACGCATCTCCCGCGGGTAGAAGATAGACAGTCATAGTGTAGGTAAAGTATCACGTAAGTATAGTATATTATTCAAATATTTTTCATGTAACATTCAGAACAAAAGTTAAAGTTATCTCATCATCAAATATAGACATGCCTAGAAAGAAGAAAAATCAGCAAGATAATGATAAAAAATTGAAAGGCGAAATAACTCATGATGGTGATGTACAAATGGCTAACAATGAACAAAAATCAACGAATCTCACAGTTCAACCGGACAACGATAAACTCAAGTTCATTGATTTATGTTGTGGAATCGGTGGTTTTCATCAAGCATTAACGAAACTTGGAATGGAGTGTGTTATGGCCAGCGACATCGATAAGGATTGCCAAGATACTTACGAAAAGAATTACGGAATAAAACCCGAAGGAGATTTGAGTAAAATAGAAATAAAAAGTATCCCAGATTTTGACGTGCTGTGTGCTGGGTTTCCGTGTCAACCCTTTTCTAAAGCAGGACATCAAAATGGTTTCGAAGATGACAGAGGTAATATATTCTTCGACATTTGCAAAATCGTTGAACACCACAAACCATCATATTTGATTTTGGAGAATGTGAGAAATCTATCGTCACACGATGATGGAAACACGTGGAATAGAATCAAAGAAAGTATTGCTAAACTGGATTATCACACGTATAAAAAACCGGTTATTCTTAATACATTATATTTCGGGGTTCCACAATCAAGAGAGCGGGTTGTTATATTATGTAAACGAAAAGATCTGGGTGAATTGCCTACCCTACCTACCATCAATAAAACATGCGTGAAAACAACATCGTTAAACGATATTGTCGAAGATAGTAACGATTCTAAAAATTACGAAATAAAAGGGAAAATGAAGATTACCGAAGGTGTTTGGGACGATTTCTTAACAATTCTTTCTGAAAATGAAGTAGCAGTGCCCAAGTTTCCAATATGGACCGATTGGTGGGACTCTGAAGGCAATGATACGTCTGTGACCAAAAAAGACAAGAATAAGAGTGACGAGGAAAACCGAAAACTTATTGAACAAAAACAAAGTGATTTCAAAGAAAAGTATAAGGATTGGATCGCGAGAAACCGCGAGTTTTATGAAACCAACAAGGCGTTCTTAGATCCTTGGTTGAAAAGGTCCCGAAAAAAGGAACTCTGGTTAGGCGCAGTGAGGAAATTTGAGTGGCAAGCAGGCAATGAAACACTTGATATGAACAAGGTTCTATGGAGTCCGAGGGGGTCAGGTATTCGCGTGAAAAAAATAGATTATGCACCCACTCTTGTTGCAATGGCAAGTATGATTCCAATATTTGGACCCAAGTCGAGACAACTTACTCCAAGAGAGTGCGCTCGACTGCAATCGTTTCCAGATAGTTTCATAATTCACGATAATGACAAGATAGCATACAAACAGTTCGGAAATGCTGTTAACGTAGACATGATTGAACGAAGCGCTAGATTCCTGATAAAAAATGAAGAACTCTTCATTTAATATAAATCTATTTGGTGTTTAACTTACGGTGTCCTTATTATTTGAACGCTAAATACGCCTGATATTTATTTTTGATTTCGGGCAGTTCAATAAACCATCCTTGTTGAACGCTTCTATATAACATCGTGTATAAATATTGTGGTTCCACAAGAGTATATGTTTTATTATTGCTCGACAGTGTTATGTTTTGTCTGCAGAACTCTTTGTCAACGAAGTAGATTCCCTTTACAACATTTAATGTGTAATCAATCGTGTTGACAGGTTCTTTTGGTCCGTTTTTCCACCACTGTTCAGTTTTCAAATTAATGATCATAATGTGGTTTGTAAATCTTGTGCGGGTACTTGTTTCGGGGTTCTTGGACCAGTCTAACGCAATTGTAGATTTCCCTTGTATTTTTTTGAGTGATAATAATATTTTCAATATCATTAGATCACTTTCGCCCTCATGACACTCTAAGCAATGTTCTAGGTGGCTAATCAAGAAATCAATAGTATATCTGTCAATCAAAAATCCACCACCCAAACCCGAACCATCGCCTTTTGCCATAGCATCTACAGAACAGCATTTATCCGCAAATTCTTGCAAAACTTCTTCTGATAAACTCGTTTTGATATAGTGAATAACATCTTGAATGTCTTGACATACCGTTATAGGGTGTTCCTCTACATTATTCACGTTAGCGTGTCCTAGAATTTCATTACTAGTCCTCTGAGAGGTCCACACATCATTTTGCTCTTGATCGGCCGGACCATTTGTATTTTCCGTGTCGGTCGTGTCGTTGATTATTTGAACAGGATTAGAACCCACCACATTTCCTGCATTCAAAGAGTCGGTGGTATTGGTGGTCTCCTCGCTTGTCATATCAGCCATTTTTATATTATCAGACCTCCCCCATTTTAAATCAATTAAATTCTTCAAATACTTATTCCCCTCTTCCTTGTCGAATCCATACTTAGTTGCCAATCTGCTGACAACTCCATCTATCATGACCTCAAGATTTCCTTCGAGACCCACAGCGAGAGCTCGTATCGTTTCAGGTGGGATCTCAACGTTCTTCATATGCTTCGAAATGAGATTGGTTGTCGACATTATTCTTGTGTTTTGTATATAAGAAAATTTCATCCGAGAAGTGCCTCAATTTTTGAAACGCTATTGTCTCCCCAATTTCACTTCATACTACTAAGACGTTTCACGCGTTCGGATGCCAATATGTTTTTCACTTCGAGCGGGTCGCCACACAACTGGTCGCCGCAGCAGTCGTGGTTTGCTAGCGACGATTTAATGTGACTCGATACATCACATTGGTGTCCCCATCGACCGAGTGGTTTCGGGTCGTCGTAGAGTTTGATATTACATAATACGGTTCGCAATGTTCGGAGCATATTGTTACTTATGACTAATTATTATTTAAATATTTATGATTAATTATAAGTTATATATAATGAACAAACTCGTAATTATTATTGTGAGATATACAGAAAGCATAGAATGGATCAAAGAATTAAATAAAAACTATGAAATTATTATTTATAACAAAGGGGGTCAAATAAATGAGGTGTTTAAACAAAATATTCGTATTAAAAACATTGAAAACACAGGAAGAGAAAGTGAAGGATATTTGAGATTTATGATAGAAGAATATAATAATATTGATGATAAAGTTTACTATGTATTTTTACAAGCAGATCCATTTGAACATTGCAAAAACATAATAAATAAACTTAAACACTTATCAGAACTAACTTGTTTAAAAAATTTTGTTCATCTTGGTGATTTGAATTGTCTTGATTTAGATGAGGTTGTTGATTATAATAATCTCCAAATAAAGGGGTTTGTAGATCAAATTATTAATTTGGAGAATTTTAAGAAGGACAACGATAAACTATTATGTAATGTAATTTTGGACGAACATTCAAGATTTAAGACTATAAAAGAAAGTTTTGTAAACCATTCAAAACACAGACAAGAAATTAGAAATACTCATATTGATAAATTAAGTAAAATATACAATTGGTCCGAAGGTGCATTGTTTGCCGTAGCAGGTGTAAATATATCAACAAATAAAATAGAGTTTTACAAAAACCTTAAAGATTCACTGCTTGCATGCAAAGAAACCGATCTAGGGTTCCTATATGAAAGATATTGGTGTTTATTTATTATGAACTGAATTAATTATTATTGTATTGATGAATCTAATTTTTACAAGACAATCTAGTCGAACCAAGAAGAATAATATCGTGTAATATATCATATACCAATGAACGGTGTGAGCAATAATAGACCTCTTCCCGATAGTGTAAACGCTCCTGATAGTGTAATGAAACCCGAAACTGTAATGGGTCCTGTAAATAAACAATTTAGCAGTTCTGATAACGCGCCGCAAACGGCGATTTCGAGCACCAATGCCACTGCCGATAGTTCGTCCTGGATGAGTCCGGTCACATCGCTCTTCACGCCGAATGCGAACCAAAGCGCTCATCCTGACAAAAATGATGACCATGATGATTCGTGGATGCCGCCCATGAAAGACGATGGTAATAACGATAATGATTTCGCACCCGAACCACCGTTGCATGGAAGCCCAGATATGGACGTGGGTGCAAACGAAGGAAATAAATCGTTTATGTCACCGACTTCAATGTTTTCTCCACAGGCCTCCGCATCGTCGTCTGGTCTTGACGCCGAATCATCCGGTATGGAAGCCGAACCGTCGGGTGATGTAGGAGGTCTGTTTGGCACGGAAGAACCAACCCCGAAGAAGCAGAACTACTTCTCGGAACTCGTTTCGGGAATGCAATGGGGGTTCGACTGGGTTTCGATCGTCAAATACGTCGTCATATTGATTCTTCTGGCGCTCATGGGACTCAACGTCTTCTCTTATTTAGGTGATGCCAGTGATGGCGCGGCCACCCTTTTGGAAAGAATCTCCAACCTCTTTAGTGGCATCACATCCGAATTGGGTAAGGGCATCAAGGTGGTGGTGCGACAAACCACGAAGACCACAGCAGACGGCACCAAAGCCGCGGTCGATATGGCGGCGGGCGGCACCAAGGGGGTCGTAAATGTGACCGCGGGCGCTATTGATAGCGGCGTCAACGTCCTCGAACAACAACTCGAAAAGAATGGAAGGACTGCTGCCGACTCCAGAGCCAGTGCCAGTGCCAGTGCCAGTGACCCGACTCCTGATATGGTTGGAAACGTGACGCAAAGCGGGGGCACGGGCACTGGTAAATCGGGCTACTGCTACATTGGCGAAGACCGCGGTTTCCGCAGCTGCGTCAAGGTGGGGCAAATGGACCAGTGCATGTCGGGCGACATCTTCCCCACCGAAGCGATTTGCATCAACCCGAATCTGCGCGAGTAAGAAAATAAATCATAAATCATAAATCATAAATAATAAATAATAAATCATAAAAAATAAATCATAAAAAATAAATATTATTATTACACAGCAATGAATAATAATATTAATACATTCGGCGCACTCTGTAGCGTGTGAGCGGAACAGACATATTGAAATTGAGCATTGTGTTGCCCGGAACATCGCTTGCGGACGAATGCGTTTTGATATCTTTCAATTTGGTATTAGAACAAGTCAAAGTATTCCCCTCTCGTTTGAGACCATGCGTATTCGGGTTCGTATATCCCGCACCGAACGATTGGGATGCCCACGAGGTTTTGCGATGGGGTCCGTGACCCTTTGCGATTTGAGCGTATTTCTCACGTTTCGTCAGCTTCATACTGTTGCCTTTATACTGAAGAATCTCCGCCTTTCGACGCATATCAAGCTCCGTTTGTGTGTGATCTCCTACATTAATACACGCGTTGTCCGTGCGACCCCATGTTCTGTGGGTGGTGAAATCCAGAGTTTGTGGTGGACAAGACATCTATATATTATGCGGATATATAACACGTTCAGTTACTGTAAAATCCCGTTCGAGTACCAACTATTGGAGAGATAATACGGTTTGCTCATCGCGCTGTTCGAGGTCCCGTCCATCTTCATGTTGGGTCCTTTGCTCACGATGTTCCGGATTTTGTTCGTCCCGATGGCCGTATCGAAGTAGCGGAGTTCGGAGGTGTTTCCGTCGAAGCCGCGGTTCATCGAGACAAACACGTCTCCGTAGTTCTGCTTCGCCACGCCGTCTAAAATGTGGCGCTTGGCAAGGGACCCGTTGATGTACACGTCCAACTGGTTCTGTTTGTTGAGACGAATGATGACGTTGACCCACTTCTTAATGGGGATGTCCTTGATTCGCACTTCGTCGTTGATTTTGTCGAAGGTGTTCATCACCACAAGAAGGTCGTTTGTATTGGGCGTGATGTAGAGTCCGGGTGCGTTGTTCGGTTGGTTCATCCCAAAACGCGAATCGGACTCGGAGAGATTGACGTCGGCATTTCCCTTGCTGAATATGTGCTTGTATTCTTCGCGTTTGTAGTGGAAGTCTTTGATGTAAATCCACACCGACCACGTGAACTCCATGCCTTGGTCGTCGTTGACCGATCGCAAGATGGGGACCGCGCCTGGCAAGGACGGCTTCTGCGGATACACCTTCATCTCTTTGGAGTTGATCATGCCTTTGATGAGGACGGGATTCCGCGAAGGCGCAAACAACCACGCGAGGAACGTGCTGCCCATGCGAAGGAGGCTCACAAAAACGATGAGCACGAGAATGAGAAACGCCACCTTTGCGACCATTCCATTTGATTCGAGAAATGTTTTCGCATCTCTCACATAATTGTTCGAAGGGGGCGGTTTGTAAGCAGTTGTCCCCTGCGATATTTGTCCAAAATCTGGGTTCATATTATATATACACTAGATATATATAATACTTGCGTTTTATGGAACACGTTATCTAATGATATCCTACTCATAACTTAACTAGAGTTCGAAGCCACCGGCAACATCATTGTCCTTGAGCACCTCAACGCGAAGTTTATATTTGTTGAACGCGTTTCCTAAAACACCTCCACCATAACCTTTTCTGTAAATGTTGTAGGCTTGCTGCGGGTTGCTTCCCTTGTCCCAATGCTGGAAGTTGGACGTGAAACCACTAAATCCACCATCGGGGGTCACAAAGACATCGGAACCGTTGCTCACCTTGGGAACGCCCTCCAGAACGCATGTCTTGTGGAGTTTGCCGTCAACGTAGACGTCGAGAGTTTCTCCCTGAAGACTCACGATGAGATTCACCCACTTTTGAATGGGGAAATTGTTCACCTTGCACTCGTGTATGTTCGCTTGCGTGGCGGTCTGTGCGGATGTGGCATAGCACGCAACTTTGATTGTGACGTCATTTTCCATCGCACCTAAACTCACCGACGGACCGGGGTGGTTGGATGCGTCGCCCCGCTTCCACAGCACCTTTTCCTGACCGAATTTGTAGTTCCAGTCGTCGACGTAAAACCACATGGAATACGTGTAATCTGCCGAGTTTCCGCTGTTCTTCATTTTTTTACCGCTGATTGTTTGCTGCTCATTTCCCTTGGACATCGATGACAATTTCGATGGTTTCGAGAAGAGTTTAATGATAACATAGACAACAACAAGGAAGGCCACTACCTTCAATACATTGGTGAGTGTATTTGACATGATATATTATACCTTAAGAATAAAAGATAAAAGATAAAAGATAAAAGATAAAAGATAAAAGATATGTGTATCCGGCATGGCGTGTCCGCGTGTTCTATCTAAATCCTACGACGAGCACCGCCGAGCAATTTGTATTCCAGCGAAACCTCTCCTCTGGTGAGGGTGCGGTCGTAGTAGACCACATTGCGAACACCACCTTCTATGCCGTTATTCTCTCCGACAACCACATTATCGAATTGCATGTAGGGGGCGATATTTGGTTTGGACCCCACCAGGTTTCCGTTAAGGAATACGTCCATGTAGCCACCGTCGTAGTTAATGACTATATGATTCCATTTTTGTAACGGGAGACCGTCTTCGATCGTGACTATATCCACGATACTCTTGTTGCCTTCGCCTGCTTCGGCTTGGACGCGCAAGGTATTCTTGGCGCTGTTGAACTGGACGCGCGGCTTGTTTCCGTAGTTGAGGATGTTCGTGTATTTTTGGTATGCCGCGCGCGTGTTCGGTGGTTGAGGGTTGATGGTGAACCACGTGGACAGGGCATAGTTGTAGTTGTATTTGGTGTCGTCGCTTACTTCGCCGTAAAGTTGTTCAAAAGTGCTGACATTTGTCTCATTTTCCAGGTAGATGGGTTCGGTAAGCAACTCCTCGCCATCATGACTTAGGATGAACTTTGCCAGATAAGGAAGGAGAAAGCGGAGAGAAATGAAACCCAATTCAATGGCAAGAACAACCCATACTATTTTGCTTGTTAGTTTGAATTCGCGTTTGATGTATTCGGCAAACTGTATAAACTTGTTCGGTAAAAAATCGACGGCCTTATATACCACATTATCATTACATCGCGCGGGTTTCACACTCAACACCTTATAAATGATGGCGATTGCGCCTACAATAAGGATGATGTTGGTAGACCATTGGAGCAAACCTTGAAAGAAGGAGACTCCGAGAAGATGACGAACCAATATAATTAATAATAAAATGCTTGCTACAAACAATCCGATCTTTCCAATATTAGAGGCTAACGATAAGAGAAACTGTCCATAAGATGGCAATGTCCCTGCTCCGCTTGTGCCTGCTCCGCTTGTGCCCGCTCCGCTTGTGCCTGCTCCGATTGTGCCTGCTCCGCTTGTGCCCGCTCCGCTTGTGCCCGCTCCGCTTGTGCCTCGAACACTTTCGCGGTGTTCTATAAAGAAATAACTAATTAGCATAAAAAACAGCAAAAGAAGCATTATTTGGACCTTGTATAATATCCCAAACGGATTCCATTTGGAAAAGATGAGAAGGAGCGATGCAAATATCACCATTTCGAAGAGCGCAAAACGTCGCGGATATGTCATAAATAATTGTATCCTTTCGATGAATGACTTATTATCGTTCATATACTACAAGAGTAGAAAACAATAAAATTGAAATAATTTTATAGGAGAGATATAATTGTAATAATGGATTACAAAAAGTATACCAGTAACGAGATTGACGGGTTGAATAATACATCAACATGGATGAGAACGCCTATTGTAAAGGGAGAAGCCAAGAAAAACGACGAGCAGTTTGTTCTGCATGCCACAGGTGATTGTGACATGAATGGACGAAAATACGTGGCTCTTCCTCAGGGATGTAACACATCTGATCCAGACATTAAACGAAAGTATAATCTATTCTGAAAGTATAATCTATTCTGAATCGAGACTATTGTTCTCAAAGGTTCTCAAATGCGGTTTTTCGCCCGTGGCAGTCACGGCAAAGGGCTACTAAATTGTCCACGTGATTGGAACCACCTTGGTCAAGGCGGGTCTTGTGGTCGACCTCGAACCAGGCAGGAAGTTGCTGCTTACAGCTCCCGCATTTCCATCCCTGTTCGGCCGCTACGAATTTCTTTTTCGTCTCGCTTACGGAGCGCTTCGTACCTTGCTTACCCGAGTTCAGCATCCGATTTTCCTGGGGGCTGCCACCAACCCGAACCGTGTGACCCGTAAATGACTCTTGTCCTCCAAGGCATTGTTGCGACATGCTGAGCAGCGGGGACAGCATGTCCCCCGCGTCTTTGTCGATCGGCATATATTTGATGATGCCGTTGGCGTGGGTCAGGAGGCTTCGTGAATGCGTGGGATACCTTCGCATGAAGGCGTAGGCAGAGACGCCGGCAAACGCAATCCCTGCCATTTGGTAGTATTTCTTCCACGATTTTAGCATTGTCACGTATTTGCCATCGTGGTATGTGTTTGCGATGAAAAATGCTGTAATACCAAACACTAAAATCTCGAACTTCATATGATATAGTATCCAACGAGAAAAAAACAATTATCGTCGATAAAGTGCGACCCCGAGAATAAGGATGGCAAAGAGGACGCCCGCAAACACCATTTTCTCTCGCCGTTTGCGTTCATCGTCGTTCTTCACCGCCTTTGGTTTGTAGTGTTCATAGTATGCCGCCATGGCCTCCTCCATCGTCAGTTCCTTCTTTCCTAGAGACACGTTAATCTTGTTGTGGATGAAGTGCATCCATTTCACGAACGAGGTTCGCGATTCGAGATACGGTGTTACCGGATACTTGTCGAGGTATTGACTAAATGTATTACCTATTTCTTCCACGGGTAGGAAAAGTGGAAGATTCTGAACGAGGTCGTAATATTTCTTTCGCATCACTTCGTTAGGTGTGTGCGGATAAGTGAGCGCAATTGTGTGGAGCACGAACCAATAGTGCGGTCCCCAAATATTCGGTTCCAATGCCATTATTATAAACGATATAAAAATTACGAAATACCAACATATAGCAAGGATATAACGATGACTAACAACAATAATAACAATAATAACAATAAGACATATGTATTTTGTAATAATTGTGGCAAAACGGGGCATGCGTTCCATCAGTGTAAACACCCGATTACCAGTATAGGTGTCATTGCGTTTCGAGAAGGGAAACAGGGTAATAAGGAGTATCTCATGATACGGCGAAAAGATACGCTTGGGTTTGTCGATTTTATGCGAGGAAAGTATCATGTTCACAACAAATTATACTTGTTAAACATCATCGATGAGATGACAAACCAAGAAAAGCAATACCTATTGGAGAAAAGTTTCGATGAGTTGTGGGCAAGTTTGTGGGGACATAATGTGGGAATCCAATATCGTTCGGAGGAGAGAACATCCCGCGAAAAGATGGAGACGCTCAAGTATGGCGTCGTCAGTGGCGGATGTAAATATTCGCTGGCGTCGTTGATTGAGGAGTCGTCCACTGATTGGAATGAACCGGAATGGGGTTATCCCAAGGGACGACGAAACTACAAGGAGAATGATATGGCTTGCGCATTGAGAGAGTTTGAAGAGGAAACTGGTTATTCGAAGAAAAGTATGCTAATTGTGAACAATATAATTCCTTTTGAAGAAGTGTTTACCGGATCGAATTACAAGTCATACAAGCATCGCTACTATGTGGGTATGATTCCAAACGACGTCGAACCAGAGACGCATTTCCAGACGTCGGAGGTGAGTCTGCTTGCTTGGAAGACTTATGAAGAGGTATTGGCGGCATTGCGACCCTATAATTTAGAAAAAAAAGACGTCATATGGCGCGTAAAAGAGTTATTAGATAAATATACATTATATAGGTAGTATATAAGTGTATGGAAGAGGGACAGGTAAAGGTTCTCATAGATAATCTTCTTGAAGAAATCGGTGACAAACTGACCGATTACTCGTTGAACCAATTGATTGAGAAACTCGAACAAAAGAGTGGCGAAAGTATGGAACCATGGAAAACCTTCATCAAAACTCTCGTTATGAAGAAGGTTGTCGCCATTACAGGACACAAAGAGATAACCATTAAGATGAAACCAAATGAGAAGAGGTGTCCGAAGGGTTATCTAAGAAAGAAAACTAATAAAAAGAAATGTGTGTTGAAAACAATTCCACCGGATGATGAGAAACCCGAGAAACCCGAGAAACCAGAGAAACCAAAAATAATGAATAAAATGGAGAAAAAAAATGGCGCAGATTGTGAAAGTAATAATGATTGTAGGAACAATAATTGTGTTGATAACAAGTGTACGCGAAGCAATAAGAAGAAGGGCAAAGGCAAGATTGGCGAACCTTGTGAAGATAATCTAGATTGTGGCAACAAGAACTGCGTTGATAGCAAGTGCACGCGAAAAAATATGAAGAAGGTTGATGAACCGAAGAAATCCACAAACCCACCTGCGAAGAAGAAGGGCAAAGGCAAGATTGGTGAACCTTGTGAAGATAATCTAGATTGTCGTAACGAAAACTGCGTTGATAGCAAGTGCACGCGAAAAAATAAGAAGAAGGTTGATAAACCGAAGAAATCCACAAACCCACCGGCAAAGAAGAAGGGCAAAGGCAAGATTGGTGAACCTTGTGAAGACAATGTAGATTGTGGCAACAAGAACTGCGTTGATAGCAAGTGCACGCGAAAAAATAATAAGAAGGTTGATAACCCGAATAAATCCGCAAAGCAACCCAAAACAAAACAACCCACAAAGCAACCTGTTAAGCAGAAGATCAGTATTATCAAAACACCGCAACCAAATCAAGTAATGAACGTTATTGAAAAATCTATGTCCAAAACAACCACACCTGTTGTAGAGGACGATAAACTACCGAGTGAAAAAATGCTGTCACCAACGAAATCTGTTTTGGCAACATCACCTGTGTCATCTGAATCATCTGCGTCATCCGCGTCGTCTGAATCATCTGACTCATCCGCGTCATCCGCGTCATCTTCGTTAGATGAACCCACAGATGAACCCACAGATGAAACCGCAGATGAACCCACAGATGAACCCGCAGATGACATAGATGAATCGCAAATACCTACAGTCGATGTAGTCGATGTAATCGAGAAACAACAAGACACGCCACCAGATGAGCAAGTTGACGGCACGGAAACGGAGGCAACGCCTTTGATATCACCAGTGTCAGAAGAAACATCCGACGACGAAACATCCGACGACGAAACATCGGAAGATGATGAACCGGAAGATGATGAACCGGAAACGCCGGATGACGAAGACGAATCATCCGACGAGGAAGAGAGCTACGATTATCTGTACCCAACACTTTATGAACCACAATTCAATACAAAAATAGCACGGCGAAAAGAATTCCGCGATACGAAATATCAGGGAAAGATTGTGCCGGTCGAAGAAATGGCAGAAATAATGTGCAACGCCGCTTATGAACTGGCGCCGCACCAGCAGTTTGTCAGGAATTTTCTCTCTTCACAGACACCATACAATAGTATGCTTCTTTTCCATGGTCTAGGATCGGGGAAAACCTGCTCTGCCATTAGCGTGGCAGAGGAGGCACGCGACTATTTCAAATATGCGGGCATTTCAGGTGCGAATAAAATAATCGTGATTGCCTCTCCAAATGTTCAAAACAATTTCAAAGAGCAGTTGTTCGATGAGAAGAATCTTGAATACGATGATACACACGGATGGGTCATAAATAATTCGTGCGTCGGGTTCAAGTTGTTGAAGGAGGTTATGCTATCAAACCACAAACGATTGAGCAATACCAACGAGGATAAGAATTATATTATTAAAAATATTAATCGGATTATCAATAAGCACTACTTGTTCAAAGGATACGAACAATTCTACAACTATTTCAAAAAAGGGTTTGATAAAAAACAGATAAAAAAGATGTTTGGTGACAGTGTTATTATTGTTGACGAGGTACACAATATACGCACCGATGTTGAGAATAGTGAGACGAAGAAGGAGGAGAAGCGCGCGCAAACGATGAAGGGTGTCACCGAAGCGTTAGAGTATTTGGCCGAAAACGCAAATAATACGAAACTTCTATTTCTCTCTGCGACGCCGATGTATAACAGTCCAAAGGAGATTGTTTTGCTGCTAAGTATCATGAATATGAATGATGGTAGAGGCAGGATTCTCGCAAAGGAGATATTTGACAAGGATGGAAATTTTAAAATTAATATGAATACGGGTGAAAAAACCGGTCTTAAAGTATTGGAGCAAAGGGCGCGAGGGTATATCTCGTTCGTAAGGGGAGAAAATCCATACACGTTTCCATATCGTATGTGGCCGACGAACTTTTCGAAAAACGCTAGTTTTCTGGCAAACGAACTCAACCGACCAATTCAAAAACTTAATGAAACCGAATTGGTTCAGGGCATTGAAAATTTGGATATCTTTGTCACGCCCATATCGCCATATCAGGAAACGGGATACAATTATATCATGAACCAAATAAGGTCTAGTGAAAGTAATAATTATTTTGATAACGATAAAGTGAGCTACAATATTATTCAAAAACCAATTCAGGCATTGAATATTTTATATCCTCATGAAGATTTGAATATGGATATGGATATGGGTATGGGTATGGATCGTCTTAATGTGTCGTCGGCTTCGGTCGACATCAAGGAATTGGTTGGCAAACAAGGACTGGAACGAATCATGTCTTACACAGAGGTATCCAAACCTCTTCCCAGCCGGTATGATTTCAAATATAAAAATCTAAAGGCAACCGGCCCCATTTTCTCTCCCAGTGAAATTGGTAAATATAGTGCGAAGATAAAGACAATTTGCGATCACATTATAAACTCCGAAGGGGTGGTTCTGGTATACTCGCAATACATCGACGGCGGATTGCTCCCAATGGCACTGGCGCTCGAACAACTCGGATTTACCCGCTCGGGGGAAAGTGGAACGAAGAGCCATTTGTTTGATAAAAAATTTCTGCCTAGAAAACGAGACATCAAAATCAAATATGCGATGATTACAGGAGACAAGGCCTTTTCGCCAAACAACGCAAAGGAAATGAAATTAATCACCTCTCCTAAAAATAAGGATGGTAAAGAAGTGAAGGTGGTTCTTATCTCGCGCGCGGGTTCAGAGGGGTTGGATTTCAAATTTATCAGACAGGTCCATGTGATGGAACCCTGGTATAATATGAACCGAATAGAGCAAATCATCGGGCGTGCGGTTCGGACGTGCAGTCACAAACAACTAGAATTCTCCAAACGAAACGTCGAAATATATTTGCATTGTCTTTCATTGACGAGCCGCGTGGAAAGTGCCGACGCTTACTTGTACCGAAAGGCGGAAAAAAAGGCAATACAAATTGGGAGCGTAAGCAGGGCGCTGAAAGAGGTGTCTGCCGATTGTCTACTTAATATTGAACAGGCTGGGTTCACGGAAGAAAATATGAATCAAGTCGTGAAGTTGCAATTGTCGAGTCTCGCGGATAATGGCCAACCAAAGAGAATCGAGTTTCGTGTGGGCGATAAACCATTTTCTTCGACGTGTGACTATATGGAAAGGTGCGAATACAAATGTAAATCAAATGATGATGGCAACACCACGTTGGATACATACAACGATACATTTATGCTTCAAGACACAGAACAAATCAAAAGCGTAGTGAGGGATTTGATGGTGGAGAGATTCTTCTATCGCAAACCGCAACTAGTGGCAATGCTGAATGCGACGAAACCGTATCCGGCATCGAAGATTGATGCGGCACTCAACGAGTTAGTGGAAAACCGAGAACCGATTGTCGATAAGTTTGGGCGTCTGGGCAGATTGATACATACGGGCGACCTTTATTTGTTCCAACCACAAGTGTTAGATAATGACCGCATATCGGTATATGAACGAACGCGACCAGTCGAGAAAAAAATACGGATGCTGAAAGTAAAGGTTCCAAAACCACAGGTTCTCGAAGGGTTCGAGAGTGCGGGCAATAATGTCATCCAAGAAATCCTGA
>MDTF01012577.1_pt1 | contig 23240 bp, 26 predicted proteins | sample 811191 | NCBI WGS metagenome assembly MDTF01 (sample SAMN05326649, study PRJNA326480) | marine metagenome | isolation source: seawater | place: Southern Ocean | collected 2011
ACTATTAGAGAAAGTTTGGAAAAAGGAACTGAAATGGCTTCTAAAATAATACAAAAGATTGGAGCTAGACTAAATCACTAGAAAAAATTATTGTGGTTTCTTTCTTTTAAAACTACCTTTACCTTTTTTTGATTTAACAATTCGGTTTCTATATTTTTTAGTAAATAGATCAATAGCTATCTTGTTTCTCTTTTTCAAATTGAATAACCATCTTTAGAGTTAATAATAAAATTTTTATCTTTAAATATACTTAAAATTTTCTTCCGAAGTCGATAAATATGGGTTTCTATTGTGTGTGTGTCGGCATTATCTGCATATTTCCACACTCTTTTCAAAATATGATTTTTAGATAGTGGCTTTTTTTCATTAAATAATAATTCAATGAGTTGTATTTCTCTTTCTGTAACGATCATTGACATTTTTTCTTTTTTTAATTTTCTTTCATTTTTGTCTATTATATAATCTTTAATTTTAACCGATGAATTTTGAATAAATTTTTTTGAGGTAATTAAATTTGTAATTTTATTAGAAATTTCTATTAAGCTTGAGGGTAAATTAATCACATCGTTATAAACAAGTTTAATAGGGTTAGAATAATTTTTTCTTTTCAGCAATAAAGTAGGTTTATTCTTTATCATATTAATTGAGTCCAAAATTTCTAAATCACTACAAACATCAATATCTATTAACACAGAATTAATCTTTGAAATTGATGATTCTAAAAGATAATCTTTGCTATAGAAAACTAATGAAAAATTTAAATATTCTTTAATTTCATTTAAAGAATCGTTAAAGTTCTTAGTGCCAAAAATCAATAAGTTATTTTTCATAGTTATATGGATATAAAATTAAAAAATAAATTTTTATACTTTAATGAGTATAAGATAAAATGTGCCCTAGGTAAAAGAGGAATTACTTCAAAAAAAATCGAAGGTGACGAGAAAACACCTAGAGGTACGTTTACCTTTAAATCTATATTTTATAGAAAAGATAGAATTCCAAAAATAAATTCTGTGCTTAAGAGGATCGTAATAAAAAAAAACATGGGTTGGTGTGACGACACTAACTCTAAAAAGTATAATAAAATGATTAAGTTTCCATTTAATTTAAGCGCAGAGAAACTCTGGTTAAAAAATAATACTTATGATGTAATTATTGTAATAAATTATAATTTAAATCCAGTTATTAAAAATAAAGGAAGTGCAATTTTTCTGCATATTGCAAAAAAAAACTATGCCCAAACAAAGGGATGTGTTGCTATTACGAAAAAAAATATGATCTTACTTGCTGGCAAAATAAACAATAAGACAAAGATAATAATTATTTAACTTCTACTACCGAAAATTGCACTACCTATTCTCACAAAAGTTGTTTCATAATTTAAAGCAATTTTAAAATCTGAAGACATTCCCATACTAAGTTCTTTTAAGCCTAGCAATTTATTTAGTTCCATTAATTTTTTAAAATAATCATCTGCCTTACCATCGTTAGGAGGAATTGCCATTAGCCCAATAATATTTATTTTTAATTCTTTAACGCAATAATAATAAAAATCATCAAGAAGATTTATGCCTATTCCTGCTTTTTGATTTTCATTACCTATGTTAACTTGAATAAAATATTTAAGTTTTTTATTATAAATATTTTCCTGTTTAGCCAAAATGTTCGCAAGTTTTTGACTGTCTAAAGAATGAATATAATCAAATATTTTTACAGCCTCTTTTGCCTTATTACTTTGTAGCTTACCAATCATATGCAAATTTATATTGGGTTTGTTTTTTTTTAAGTCTGACCATTTAGACTGGGCTTCTTGAACTTTATTTTCACCAAAATGTAAGTGTCCGTGATCCACTAAAGGACTTATGTGGTCATAAGAAAATGTTTTAGAAACAGCAATAATCTTTACATTGCTATTGCTAATACCAATAAGAGATTTTATATTTTCAAAACTAGAAATTATTGGATTCATTAATGTTTATTATAAAGAATAATTATTATTTATATATAGAAAATACTAACTCTATAAACTTAACCTCTGTAAAAAAAAGTGCTAAAATCTTTATTATCTATAGAAATAATATGGTGCAAGAAAACTACAAGAGTGTAATTAGATTTAGAAATAAGTGTAAAATTAAAAAATTTAAATTTTATGTAGCAAATAACTCAAGATTAGCAAAACTTTGTAGGGCAGATGGGCTATACATTTCATCTTATAATAAAAAAATTTACACTAATCGTTTTGATAATTTAATAGGCTCAGCTCATAATTTTAAAGAAATATATGAAAAAATAAAGCAAGGGTGTAATACGGTTATATTGTCTAGGTTATTTCAGACATCGTATAAAAACAAAAAAAACTTTCTGGGTGTTCATAAATTTAACCTAATAAAAAAAAATTATTCCATAAATCTAGTTCCTTTAGGAGGGATTAATAGTGATAATTTACTCAAATTAAATCTAGTAAACACAAAAGGTCTTTGCTTATTGTCTGAGATAAAAAAAAAGCCGGTTATTTCTAACCGGCTTTTTTAATTTTAAATTATTACTTAACTAATTAAAACGCCATAGTTACAGCAAATAAAGTTTGTTTTGAGTCTTTACCAGAAGCATATCCAACATTATCAAGATTTGAATGACTTAATGCTAGAGTCATTCCGCCCATAGTGTAGGCAGCTTGTATTGCAGTTGATTTTTGCTCAACATGAACTAGATCTCTGTTGTTGTTCTCTGCTTCAGACTGTTCTTGTTCAAAAGATACAGACAAACTATCATTAACTAAATAAGATATTGACATGTTGTCCTGATTATATTGTTGAACAGAAGCAGTATGGGTGTTGGCTGTTTTAGCCAATACTTTTACAGCTCTTGAGTAACCGATTTTTGCTGCACCGTATGCATATGTAGCCATTGCTGAGGCTGACATAGGTTCATCTGCTTGTACTCCTACATTAGTGTCATCACTGAAGTCCATGTAAGATGCTCCGACTGCTAAACCCTCGATAGGCGCGGCTTTAATCTGAATTGCTTGTGCACTTCTTCCAACACCGTCTGCGACTGCAGTATAAGCAGTACCAGCTGTATTACTTGAACCGTAAACGTTTGTTGTGTCAGGTACATAAGCAAGTTTAACTGCTATACCGTATGGAAGTAAACCAGAAGGTGTATGATATTGAACGTTTGAGTAACTATCAACGTCGTAGTTGTCTACAACACCGTCGTTACCACCGATATCCGTTGGTCTACCGTATACTGATTGAGAAGCACCGTCTTCAAGGTCTACTCCACCTTCAGATTTGTATAAACCAATTGTTCCAAGAGTTGTTCCTATTTCTAATCTTGAATCATCATTTTGTACATCTGATTTGTTAGTTGCACCTGAGTTACCTGGATCCATTTGAATTTGGTATTTCCAAGTTACACCGTTATCTAATTCGCCGTTAGCTCCTAAATCGAATTCATTAGCTATTCCTAATCCTTTTCCTGCTCCACCACTTGAAAGGCCGTTGAAACCAGAGAGCATGTTCATGGTAGCTTTTGCTGTACCAGTTACAGTCAACTCTCCTGCTTTTGCGGATGTCAAAAAAGATATAGAAGTTAACATAACGACTAATGTTTTGATTATGTTTTTCATATTTTTCCTTTGTTTTTTTTATTAATATTAATAATTGTTAGCAATCTATAAGGTTTTTAAGATTTTCTTTTTTTTTTCTGCTTTAATTATAAATTAAATTATTTATGTTGTATTTTTGCAACACCATAATTATCTGTATTATAGATTTTCTTCATTTTTTAGTTCGAAATATAGATTTTATTGTAATAAAAGCTTAAAAATACATAAGTTGAAGCAATTTCAGAAATTAATAAAATATGGATAAAATACGAAAATTTAATATTAAAATATTTATAGTACTAACTACTTGTTTTTTTTTTATTTCATCATGTGGAATATATAAATCTGGTTCTAATAGTAGAGATACTCCTACAAGCGGAATGGAGCGTGCTAAAAAGAATGTTTCAGAAGGAAGAGGTATTTCTATAGGAAATGTCCTAAAAAGAGGAAAAACTAGTTATGAATTTAGTACTTCAAATCCTTTGTGGCGAGCTAGCTTAGATGTCCTAGATTTTATGCCTTTGAGCACAGTTGATTACTCTGGCGGTTTAATTATTACAGACTGGTATTCGGATAACCGGGACAAAAATGAACCTATAAAAATAACCGTTAGATTTTTATCTAATGAAGTTCGTAGCGATAGCATAACAGTTATGGTTCATAAAAAAAAATGTACAAACCAAAATAACTGCTCTACTCAATTACTTGATTCAAAAATTAAAGAAGAATTAATAAGAACTATTTTAGCTAGGGCAGCTACGATAGAAAAAAAGAGTAAACAAAAAAAATAATTCTTTAAAATGGAAAGAGTTAACTTTCAGTTAATTGAAAAAAAGTGGCAATTATTTTTTAATAATAAAAATCTCTACCGATCTAAAAGTGACCCTAAATTTTACTGTTTAGAAATGTTTCCGTATCCATCTGGTAAAATTCATATGGGCCATGTTAGAAATTATACAATAGGTGATGTTATAGCGAGATTTAAGTACCTAAACGGTTATAATGTATTACACCCAATGGGTTGGGATTCTTTTGGTTTGCCGGCTGAAAATGCAGCGCGAGAAAATAATTTACACCCTAAAAAATGGACTGAAAAAAATATAGCTCAAATGAAAAAGCAACTTAAAATGTTGGGCTTGTCTATTGATTGGGATCTTGAAATATCAACTTGTGATGAAAGTTACTACAAACATCAACAGGAATTATTTATTGATTTTTTTAACAAAGGATATGTTTCCAGAAAAGCAAATTACGTAAACTGGGATCCTGTTGAGCAAACTGTATTAGCTAATGAACAAGTGATTAACGGTATGGGATGGCGTTCTGGTGCACCAGTTGAAAGAAAAAAATTATCTCAATGGGTTTTTAATATTACTAAATTTGCAAACGAACTTTTGGATGATCTTAATTTGTTAAAAGATTGGCCTGAAAAAGTTAAGTTAATGCAAAAAAACTGGATTGGTAAATCTACAGGGTGTGAAATTGATTTTGAGATATTTGAAATTAAAGAGAAAATAAAAATTTTTACTACAAGACCTGACACTATTTTCGGAGCCTCTTTTTTAGCAATTTCAATAGATCATCCTATCTGCAATCACATAGAGAGTAAAAATAACTTCATAAAATTTAAAGAAGAATGTCTGAAAGTAGGCACAACAGAAGAGGCGTTAGCAGTTGCTGAAAAAAAGGGTTACAACACAGGTCTCTTTGCGTGTCATCCATTTATTAAGGATAAAAAAATTCCAATCTTTGTAGCAAATTTTGTATTAATGGATTATGGATCAGGCGCTATTTTTGGTTGTCCTGCTCACGATCAGCGTGATTTAGATTTTGCCAAAAAATATAATCTAGAAATTATAGAAGTTGTTACCGAGAATAAAAATAAACCAAAAAATTTTACCAATATAACTGAAGCCTATACTGCGGATGGTTTGATTGTTAATTCTGATTTTTTAAATGGTTTAGACATTGATGCAGCAAAAATAAAAGCTATAGAAATAATTACAAAAAAAAATATCGGTCAACAAAAAATATCATTTAGATTGAAAGATTGGAGCGTTTCTAGACAAAGATATTGGGGTTGTCCTATACCAATGATTTATTTAGAAGATGGCACTGTTGTACCTGTGGCAAAAGATGAACTGCCCATAACATTACCTGAAGAAGTAAGTTTAAAGAAGGGTGGAAATCCCCTTGCAAACCATCCTACTTGGAAAAACACTGTACACAAAAAAACAGGAAAACCAGCAATTAGAGAGACAGATACGCTAGATACTTTTGTGGATTCTTCTTGGTATTTTATGAGATTTTGTTCACCAAAAAATAAAAAAGAACCCTTTGATATTCAAGATTTAAATTATTGGTTGCCTGTTGACCAGTATGTTGGTGGTGTTGAGCACGCGATTTTACATTTACTTTATTCAAGATTTTTTATGCGTGCGATTCAAAAAAACAATACTAAAATAAACACAACAGAGCCTTTTAAAGGACTTTTTACTCAAGGAATGGTTTGTCATGAAACTTATAAAGATACTAATGGCAAGTGGTTGAGCCCCGAAGAAATAGAAGCAAAAGATATAAATGCATTTGTGAAGATAACAGATAAAACTAAAGTTACCGTTGGTGCTTCCGAGTCAATGTCAAAATCTAAAAAAAATGTAATTGATCCTGAGAGTATGATTAATTCATACGGCGCCGATGCTGTTAGATGGTTTATTCTATCTGATAGCCCCCCAGAAAAAGATGTACAGTGGTCGAACCAAGGAGTTAATTCTGCTTATAAATTTTTACAAAAATTATACAACTTAACTCATTTAATTATTAATCATAAAGATACTAAAGACAGCAAAGATACAGATTTTGAGATAAAATTTAATAATTATATTTTTAAAATTACTGACCTAATTAATAATTTTCAGTTTAATGTAGTGGTTGCAAATATTTATAGTGTTTACACTTTATTTAATTCAGCTCTTAATGAGGAAATAAGTAATGTATGTTTAAAAAAAAATCTTTCGAAATTGATGACAGTTCTCATACCTTTTACACCGCATCTTGCGTATGAATGTTTGGAACAACTAGGAGTAACAAGTGTTTATAATTGGCCTAGCGTTGAAGGTGGGTTTAGCATAAATGAAAAAATAAAAATTGCCATACAAATTAACGGAAAAACAAAAGAAGTTATCGAAGTTAAAAAAGACTTAGATGAAGAAAATGCTATAATTGAAAGTAAAAAAAATAAAAAAATTTATGACCAATTAATAAAAAAAGAAATTAAGAAAACAATATTTGTAAAAAATAAAATAATTAATTATCTCACAAAATAAAAAAATGAAAATTATACTAATACTTTCTTTATCATTACTGTTGGCCTCCTGTGGGTTTAAAATAGTAAATCAACAAAATATGGATATCATTGATATACAAAGTATTAATGTTATTGGCGAAAAAAGAATTGGTTATTCTTTAAAAAATAACATTCTTCTAATTTCTAAAAGTAATTCAAAAAATAAATATGATGTTCAAATCAAAATAACCAAAAAAAAAACTAATAAAATTAAAGATAGTGGGGGTAAAGTTACAAGATACAATTTATCTATTGCTGCAAATTTAGAACTAATAAATTTAGATAACAAAAAAAAGATACAAAGAATTTTTTTAAGAAATGCTGACTATAACATTGCCAAAATACACTCGGATACAATCACTAATGAAAAGAAAACGGCACTAAATATAACTAAACAACTATCGGAAGATATAATTAGTTTTATAACTTTATCAATGAGGAATAAATGATACTAAAGAGCTATATTGTTGAACAAAATATAGACGTCCTAAAAAGCTATCAAGCAACTTTAATTTATGGAAAAAACCATGGAATTAAAGATGATATTAAACAAGTATTAGCTGACAAAAATAAAAATTCTGAAATAATAATTTTTTTTGAAGAAGAAATATTGAAAAATAAAAATATTTTGTATCAAAATATAATTAATGAATCTCTTTTTAATGAAAAAAAATTGATTTTTGTTCACAATGCGTCAGATAAAATTTTAGATCAAATTAGTGAGAGCTTAGAGGTAGCAAATGATAATATAAAAATTTATATCTTTTCAGAAAATTTAGAGAAAAAATCAAAACTAAGAAATTTATTTGAGAAAGAAAAAAACTTAGCAACATTTGCATGCTATGAAGATAATGAACGAACTTTGATTACTTACGTAAATAAAGAATTAAAAGAATTTAAGGGCCTATCTGGAGAAATAGTTAGTTTGATAATTTCAAATTCAAGCATGGACAGAAGAATAATTAAGAGTGAACTAATTAAAATTAAAAGTTTTTTTTTAAAGAAAAAAATTAACAAAGAAGAAGTTTTAGAAATACTAAATATTAAAAATTTCACTAGTTTTGATGAAATTAGAGACGCCGCACTAAATGGCGAAAAAAAAAAAACTAACCAATTGTTATCCGAGGTAAATCTTCAAAACGAGGATGCCTATCTGTATTTAAACAATCTAAACAAGAGGATTATGAATCTACAACAAATAATTAAAATAAGTGATGATGATGGAAATAAATACGAGCACACCTTAGAAAATCTTAAACCACAAATTTTTTGGAAAGATAAACCGCTAGTTATGCAGCAACTTAAAAAATGGAATTCAAGAAAACTAACAGAATTGGCTCAAAAAATTGCAGAAGCAGAACTCGTAATGAAAAAAAACTCTTATCTACAAAATGAAATTGTAATTAAAAATCTTATTATTAGCCTTACTAACAAAGCTTCATCTAATTATTCTTAGTTAATAAATTAGACAACATTTCAAATTGCTCTACATTACTGAATTTTATTATTACCTTTCCTGAACGATTTTTTTGACTAATTATTTTGGTATTTAAGCCTGTGCTTTCCTCAATTCTTCTTTGAGCTAATAATATATTAGGATCAGTTTTTTTTTTTGACTTAAATTTTTGATCTTCTTTTTCTTTTTCTCTTTTTACTAAACTTTCAATAGATCTTGCTGTTAGTTTTTCATTAATTATTGAATGAGCTAATTCAACGGCATTGAATCTTCCAACCAGTGGCCTTACCTGTCCGGCTGTAAGTCTGCCTTCATTAACAAATGTAATTATCTCAGCGGGCAAAGTTAAAAGTCTCAGGGTGTTGCTAATATGGCTTCTGCTTTTACCCATAAACTCAGATAGTTTTTCATGATCGAAGTTAAATTCTTTTATTAAACGATCATAACCTTTTGCTTCTTCAATTGAGTTCAGATCTTCCCTCTGAATATTTTCTATAATTGCTAGTTCTAGAGTTTGTGTGTCATCAAGATCAAGTACAACTACGGGAACGTCGTGAAGACCAGCTTTTTGAGCTGCTAACCACCTTCTCTCTCCTGCTATAATTTCGTATTGACCTTTTTTTTCAGGTCGAACCGCAATGGGTTGGATTAACCCATTTTTTTTTATAGATATAGCTAATTCATCTATTTTTTTTTCATCAAAATATGTTCTAGGTTGAAATCTATTACGCTCTAAATCGCTTATGGATACTACCAAATATGAACTATTAGTATTTTGTTTAATAGGTACTTCCTGAAGTTGGTCTCCAAATAAAGACATTAATCCTCTACCAAGTCCTTTCTTTGCCTTTTCGTCTGCCATTTAATTTTATACCCTTCCTTCTTGTTCAACAAATTCTTTAGCCAATTCAACATAAGATTTACTTCCAAGACATGCTCTATCATAAACTATACACGGTACCCCATGTGATGGTGCTTCTGATAATCTTACATTTCTTGGTATGACAGTCTTATAAACTTTATCCTTAAAATATTTTCTTGCTTCTTCATCTACCTGATTTGACAATTTGTTTCTTTTATCAAACATGGTTAAAAGAATTCCTCTTATATTTAAACTAGGATTTAAATTTATTTTAATTCTTTCAATTGTTTTAACTAGTTGTGAAATCCCTTCTAAAGCAAAAAATTCTGTTTGTAATGGGACTAATAATTCATCAGCAACAACTAAAGACATCACAGTCAAAAGACTTAGTGACGGCGGGCAATCAATAAATATGTTTTCATATTTTGAAAATAAAATTTTATTTTTATCAAAAATTAACTTCAGTAAAAAAGCTTTGTTCGGATCGTCCGCAATTTCGACCTCTAATCCTGACAAATTGACGTTTGAGCCAATTAAATCAAGGTTTTTAACACAGCTGTTTTTAATACAACTTTCTGGGTTTTCTTGACCTATAATAATTTTATAAATATTTTTATCTTTTTCACTGTTTGATACTCCTAAACCAGTTGTGGCATTTCCTTGTGGATCAAGATCTATAACTAGTATTTTTTTCCCCTGCTCCGCCAGAGCAGTTGCAAGATTTATGACAGTTGTTGTTTTTCCAACTCCACCTTTTTGATTTATGACTGAAATTATTTTATTCATTTTATTTTTTTATTTCAACAAACAGAATTTTTGATTCTGGATCTGTAATACTGTTAACTGTATTATATAAAAAATTTGCACCATTTTTAAGTTTATTAATCTCATTTTCAGCATTTTTTCCCTTTAATATAATAAGCTTGTGGTTAACTTTTATAATTTCACGTGAAATCCTAATTATTTCTTCTAATTTTTTAAAAGCTCGAGAAACTACATAATAAGATGTTATTTGTTCGTTTTTATAGTCTTCGAATATCTCGTATTCTATATTAATTTTATTCCTAATTTTATCTAGAAAACCGCATTTAACTGTGGATTTATCAAATAGTTTCACGTGAAAACTTGGATTTTTGTTAAATATAGCTAATACCACGCCGGGAAATCCAGCTCCAGTACCCATGTCAGAAAGGGAGTTATTTTGCTTAAAATCTATGTAATTAACCAGTTGTGCAGAATCAAGAATATGCCTGTGCCATATATCTTTTTCAGTAGATTTAGAAATGAGATTGTATTTTTTGTTAAATTTTATAAGTTCATCATGAAATATTTGAAGCTTATCTAGGTCTTCTGTCGAAAATTTTAAAATTTTTTTTAAATATATTTTTACTTCTTCAACAGTCATTAAGCAGAGACTTTATATCTGCTTTTCTTTATAAAGCCTAAAAGAATTAGTGCTGCGGCTGGGGTAACGCCGTCAATTCTTAAGGCCTGTCCTAGTGTCCTAGGTTTAATTATCTTAAGCTTAGATTTAACTTCGTTAGATAAACTACTAAATGAATCATAATCTATATCGAGAGGAATAACTATAAACTCGTCTTTTTTAAAAGCTGCAATGTCATAACTTTGTCTTTTTAAATAACTAGAATAATGAGCATCTATTTCCACCTGTTCATCAATATAATGTTCATATTGAGGTATATTAACCCATATTTTACGTAACTTTGCCATAGTGACGTCTTTGAGAGCGAGCACCTCTATACCGGATCTTTTAATGCCATCCATAGAAATTTTAACTGAATGTTTGGCTGCAGCGTTTGGTGTGATTAAATTAGAACTAAGAGAATCATAAACTGACACCAATTTTTTTTGTTTTTCTAAAAAAAAATTTTTTCTAAATTCTTTAACTAGATTAATTTTTATACCAAGAGGGGTTAGTCTTTGGTCGGCATTATCAGCACGTAGTGATAGTCTGTATTCAGCCCTAGAAGTAAACATGCGATATGGTTCAGTAACACCCTTTGTAATTAGATCGTCAATCATGACTCCAATATAAGATTCCGATCTATCTAAGATAAATTCTTTTTCATTTTTAACTTTAAGTGCTGCATTTATTCCCGCTATTAAACCTTGAGCAGCAGCTTCCTCGTATCCTGTAGTACCATTAATTTGACCCGCTAAAAAAAGGGATTTAATTTTTTTTGTTTCAAGAGTTGCATTAAGCTCTCTAGGATCAACGTAATCATACTCTATAGCATATCCTGCTCTAATCATCTTAACCTGCTCTAAACCCTTTATTTTAAATAATAATTTAAGTTGTATTTCCTGAGGCAGTGAAGTTGATATACCATTTGGGTAAATAGTACTGTCATTTAATCCTTCTGGTTCTAGAAAAATTTGATGGCGACCCTTATCTTTAAACTTGACAATCTTATCCTCTATAGATGGACAATATCTTGGTCCTACGCCTTTAATATTTCCCGAGTACATAGCGCTCAGATGTATATTCTCACTTATAATTTTGTGAACCTCATTGTTGGTATAGGTAATACCACATGAAATTTGCTTGTTTTTAAGTTTGTTGGTTAGAAAAGAAAAGAAATAAGGCTCATCATCCGCTGGCTGCATTTCAATATCATCGTAATTTATAGTTCTCCCATCTAATCGTGGAGGCGTTCCTGTTTTAAGTCTACCGAGTGTAATATTATATTTTTCTAATTGTTCACTCAAGCCAGTTGAGGGTTTTTCATCAAACCTTCCAGCTGGAATCTGTGTTTGACCAATATGTATCAAGCCATTTAAAAAAGTCCCTGATGTTAAAATTAATTGTTTACAAAATATTTGTTTCCCACTTGCACAAATAAATCCAACAATTGTATTTTTATTAAACAAAAATTTAATTACTGGATCTGCTATCACAGTTAAATTTTGATAGTTAAGTAAAGTTTTCTGCATGTGCTCTTTGTATAGAACTCTATCTGATTGTGTTCTTGGTCCTCTTACTGCAGGACCTCTGCTCCTATTTAATAATCTAAACTGTATCCCTGATTTATCAGTTACATCACCCATAACGCCATCAAGAGCATCTATCTCCCTTACAAGATGGCCCTTGCCCAAGCCACCTATTGCAGGATTACAAGACATTTCTCCAATAGTTTCTATTTTATGTGTAAAAAGGGCAGTATTTACATTCATTCTAGCGGATGCAGCCGCAGCTTCACAACCAGCATGACCACCCCCTATAACAATTACATCAAAGCTCATATCTCTCATGAACCAAATGTATCCTTCTATTTTAAATTTACAAGATCTTATTTTTATTACTTACCGATGCAGAAATCTTTAAAAATAGATCCAAGAATTTCTTCAACATCTACTTTTCCAACAATGCCCCCGAGATGTCTAGTTGCCAATCTAAGATCTTCTGCTGCCATTTCTATATCTTTCTTCTGATCTTTTTTGAGAAAATTATCTATTTCTTTTAAACATTCATTTAACTTTATTCTGTGTCTTTCTCGTGTGACTAAGATGTTTTTTGATAACATAAATTTTGAACTTAATTTATCTTTTATTTTTTTTACTAATTTATCAATATTTTTATTTTCTTTTACAGACACTAATATTGCCTCTTTAAAATTATATTTCTTAGCACTTTTTTTGTCTGATTTATTTAAAACAACAATGCTATTCTCGTTTACTAGGCTTTCTATTTTTTTGTCTAACTCTTTTGAAGAATTGTCTATTACAATTAAACTCAAATCTGCTTCTTTAAATTTGTTTAAAGCTAAAGAAATTCCTTTTTTTTCTATTTCATTTTTAGCCTCTCTAATTCCAGCTGTATCAGCTAATATAACCGGATATCCATCGATATTAAGATATGTCTCGATTACATCTCTTGTCGTTCCTTCCTCTTCAGACACAATTGCTGCTTCTCTTTTAGAAAGCGAGTTCAATAAAGATGATTTTCCTGCGTTTACTTGCCCTACAATTGCTACTCTAAAACCTTCTCTAATTTTCTCTCCAACTTTATTGTCATTAAGAATTTTTTTTATATCATTATGAACTTCTTTAATCGTTGCTTGAACTTCTTTTAAAACACTGTCAGGTAAATCATCTTCTGCAAAATCTATTTGTGCTTCTATGTAAGCTAATGATTTGACAAGTTTTTCTCTTAGATTGTTATAATAATCAGAAGCATTCCCTTGAACTAGTTTGATGGCTTGTTGTCTTTGTAGTTCTGTTTCTGAATGTATTAAATCGCCTATACTCTCAGCCTCTAAAAGATCTATTTTATTATTTTGAAAAGCTATTTTTGTAAATTCACCAGGTTCTGCCAATCTGCAACTTGGTTGTTCTGAAAGAACATTTAAAAATTGTGTAATTACAGCATTGCTACCATGAACGTGAAATTCAGCTAAATCATCGCCAGTGAAGCTATTTGGACCAGGAAATAATAATAACAAGCCTTCATCGATTAAACTATTATTTGAGGGATCATAAAATTTACAGAAATTAGTTTGTTTAGGCTTAAGATTTTTTTTTTTGGAAATCAGCTCAACAATTTTTATTATTTCTTTACCTGATAACCTAATAATTGCTATTCCTGAAGGGCCTCTTCCTGATGACAGAGCGTATATATTCATTTTAAAAAGCTTTTGAATAATCTATATTTTTATATGTTTCAAATTAACTGGAAATTAAAAGCTTTGCTATATAAAGTTTTTGGTGTTTTTAGACTTAAAATCTTTTTTATACAAAAATATGTTACCAAAAGATCAAAAGTTGAGATTGATCAAGTAAACAAAAGTTGGGTTCACCACGCAGATTCTATAACAAAAAATAAAGCAAAGAATATTTTAGAAATTGGTGCCGGCAAATCTCTTGAGCAGAACATTTATATCTCCTATAGATTCAAAAATTTAATCAATCAAACTACGATAGATATAAATAAGATGATAGATCTTGACTATGTGAATCAGGCGAGTGAACAAATTGCTAATATGTTAAAATTAAAAAAAAAAGGAAAAGTCAAAAACTTAAAAGACTTAGAAGATCTTTACAAAATTAAATATATGGCACCATTTTCTTTAAAAAACTTAGAACGAGAATATGATATGTGTATTTCGACAACGGCGCTTGAACATTTCAAGATTTCTGATCTTAAGGAATATTTAAGTGATTTAAAAAATATTTTAAAGAGAGGCGGTCTAGTTTCTTCAATCATCGATTATTCTGATCATTACAGTCATACTGATTCTAAAATATCTAATTTAAATTATTTAAAATATTCTAAAAATACCTGGGAGAAGTATAACAACCAATACCTTTACCAAAATAGATTAAGACACCAAGATTATATAAAAATCTTTGAAACTAGTGGTTACAAAATTAAAGAAATTTTTTTAGGAAATACTTTAGTGCCTCCTAAGGTAATATCGAACGAATTTGATGAGAATAATAAAGATACTTTTCTTGGTTGGGCTTACTTCTTGATGGGCGAAAAAAGTAATTAAGAAGACTTGTTCATAGACTCAAAAAAGTCTGCATTGTTTTTTGTATTTTTAAGTTTTGAAATTAAAAACTCTATTCCGTCCATAGTGCCCATAGGACTTATAATTCGTCTTAACACATTCATTTTAGATAAATCATCTTTTTGAAACAGAAGTTCTTCTCTTCTAGTTCCCGATCTAGTGATATCAAGCGCAGGGTAAATACGCTTATCAGCGACTTTTCTATCCAAAATTAATTCACAATTTCCTGTGCCTTTAAATTCTTCAAAAATAACTTCGTCCATTCTAGAGCCTGTGTCTACTAGAGCTGTAGAGATAATTGTAAGTGACCCGCCTTCTTCAATATTACGAGCGGCTCCAAAAAATCTCTTGGGTCTTTGAAGTGCATTAGCATCAACACCACCGGTTAAAACTTTTCCAGAGCTAGGTATAACAGCGTTATAAGCTCTTCCTAATCTGGTAATTGAGTCTAGTAAGATTACTACATCTTTTTTATGTTCGACTAATCTTTTAGCTTTTTCAATAACCATTTCTGCAACAGCAACATGACGTGTAGCTGGTTCATCAAAAGTTGAACTAACAACCTCACCTTTTACTGATCTTTGCATGTCTGTTACTTCCTCGGGTCTTTCGTCAATCAACAAAACCATCAAGTAACATTCGGGGTGATTTGTTGTAATAGACTGAGCAATATTTTGCAGAATTATAGTTTTTCCCGCACGAGGGGGTGACACAATTAAAGCTCTTTGTCCCTTTCCAATAGGACTAACAAGATCGATTAGCCTTGCCGTGTGGTCAGGTTTCTTTTCTACTTGGGCTGATTCAGCTTCTAAAGTTATTCTTTCATTTGGATAAAGCGGTGTTAAATTATCAAAAGCAATTTTATTTCTTCCCTTTTCAGGTTCTTCAAAATTTATTTTATTTACTTGAAGTAATGCAAAATATCTTTCGGCATCTTTTGGTGATCTTATTTCGCCTTCAACAGTATCTCCAGTTCTTAAACCGAATCTTCTAATTTGGCTTGGACTAACATAAATATCATCTGGACCAGGTAGGTAATTAGATTCCATGGCTCTTAAAAAACCAAAACCATCTGGCAAGAGCTCCAAAACTCCTTGGCCTGTAATTTGTTCGTTTTTTTCTGCTAGTTTTTTTAGTATGGCAAAGAGAATTTCTTGTTTTCTTAACGTGCTTGGATTTTCAATACCAAGTTTTTCAGCTTCAATAATAAGTTCAGCAGGGTTTCGTTTTTTTAGTTCTTGAAGGTTCATAGGATTGTTTAATTGATGAGGTGTCAAATAAATATAGGTGTTTTTAATAAGATTTCAAGCTTTATAATGGCTTAAAAACAACAGCAAATATAATGCCTATTAAAAGTAAAGTTGGAATTTCATTTATTATTCTATAAAATTTAGAAGAATATTTACAATTATTCTGGCTAAAAAGTTTAAGGCAATGAAAAAGAAAAAAATGGAACAGCGTTAATAAGGAAACCATTATTAACTTTAATTGGACCCATAAATAAGAAAAATTTTCCATACCAGTACTGTGGAGCAATAAAACACCAAACAACCAAGATAAAATCATTGCAGGGTTCATAATATAAAAAAAAAGTCTTTTTTCCATTAGCCGGAAAGTTTCTTTTTTTTCAGCATTATTTTTTGTTTCTGCGTGATACACAAATATTCTAGGCAAATAGAGCAAGCCAGCCATCCAAGAAATAACAGAGATTAAATGTAGAGACTTAAATAAAAGATAATAATTCATTTTTTTATATATTTTGTAATCTTGGGCACTTTCTAAATTTTTCAAGACATCTTATAGATGATGTGAAAAGCTTTCCATTACTAGCAAGAAGAATACTAGATTTTAAGGAATTAATGAAGTCTTGATTTGCTGTGACGGCAGGAACACGAATGTAGTTTTTAGATCCGTTCTGCTCCGCTAGTTTTTTATATTCAATGTCAAGCTCTACTAATGTTTCTGAATGCTCAGAAACAAAGGCTACAGGAACAACAATTATAATTTTTTGTTTTTTTGCTTCTTCTTTAATTACTGTTTCGGTAGAAGGTCCTATCCACTTTAGCGGTCCTACACGACTTTGGTAACTTAAAATATAATTTAAATTTTTTATTGATAATTTTTTTACTAAATGAGCGACAGTACTTTCAACTTGCCACTGGTAGGGATCGCCTTGTTTGATTTTGTTTTCTGGAAGACCGTGTGCTGAAAAAACTAAGGTTGTTTCTGGTAAGTTTTCTAGATTAATTTTATCTTTGATTAAATTAGCATAAGCTAAAATAAAATTTTTTTCCGTAGGATAACAGCAGATAATTTTAGTTTCCGTGTTTAGATTTTCTTTTTTACAAACATTTGACCATTCCTTTATTGATGAACCGGAGGTCGCATTAGAATATTGAGGGTAAAGTGGAAGTAAAATAATTTGTTGCGGGTTGTATTCCTTAACTTTCTTAATCACGTCTACCGCTCTTGGATTCCAACAGCGCATTACTATGAAACATTTATACTCGTCACTTTCTTGTTCTAGAGTTTTTTCTATGGCGTCTGCTTGGATTTGAGTTTCTTCCAGGATTGGCGATCTACCTCCCATTTCAGCATATATTGCTTTTGCCACTGGAGTTCTTCTTTTAGAAATAAACTTAGCAAGAGGGTACCTAATCACTCCCGGCAGACTAATTATCGCTGGATCATTAAATAGATTAAACAAAAAAGGCTGAACCGCATCAAGACTGTCGGGCCCACCTAGGTTAAATAGTATAATAGCTTTTTTCACTTAAAATTATTTACTCTTTCTATAACTTTTTTTAAAACTTCTGGATTTGTTTCTGGTAGTAAACCATGACCAAGGTTAAAAATATAGGGTTGTCCTTTAAAGATGTTTAAATATTTATCTATTTCTTGGAATATTATGTCTTCTTTTTTAAATAAAATTTTGGGATCTAGGCCCCCCTGTAAACAGTAATTGCTTAGTTTTTTTATAGCCCACTCTGGATCTATTTCATAATCTAAGCTTAAACAATCAGGCTTAACCACTTTAGCAAAATCTAAATAATTTTTATTTATGCCTCGTGGAAAACATATAACAGGAACCTTGTTTTTTTTACAGTAATCTACAATTTTGCTGTTTGGCTCGTAACAATAATCAAATAACTTTTTATCCGGTATTAGCCCGGCCCAAGAATCAAATATTTGAACTGTGTCAGCACCTGCTTGAATTTGTTTGTTAATATGAATGCATAAATATTCGTTAATTTTGTTTAAAACTATTTTAATTTCTGATTCTGATTTTTTTAATTTATTAAGATCAATTTCATTTTTATTTTTTTTTAATCCGAACATATACACAATAAGAGTCCACGGTGCTCCTACAAATGATATTAAAGATTTTTCCTTATCTAGATTGGTACGCGTTGTTTTTATTGATTCATACACAGGTCTAAGATTTTCAATAAAATTATTTACATTATTATTTAAGAAATATTGTAAATTAAAAAGAGATAAAATAGGTCCTTTATCCTTTGTGAATTGTACTTTTTGTCCTAAAGCAAAAGGAACCATTAAAATATCTGAAAAAATTATTGCGGCGTCTAAATTAAATCTTTTTAAGGGCTGTAGAGTAATTGTAGAACTAAGATTGCTATTCAAACATAGTTTAATAAAATCTTTATTTTTAGACCTAATTTTTCGAAATTCGGGAAGATAACGACCTGCTTGTCTCATAAACCAGACCGGCACACAAGAGGGATCTTTATTTAATATACAATTTGTTAATCTAGTCATTAATATAATAATATAATTAAAAGTATATTATTTGATATAGGTCATGTTGGTTGGTGAAATAACTATTTATACATAGTTTTAAACAGTTTGTCCCACGGTTAAAAAACAAGAAAAGCAGATTTATTTACAAAATCTTAAATTATTAAGAAATTAATAAAAAACTTCTGATTGTTATTAACACCCAATAAAATGTTGAAAATATGTTAATTATTGTGAACAAATTTTTCAATTAAAAATCTTAAATGTATAACATCAAGTTATAGTTAAACTATTAACAGAATTACGTATGAGACATAAATACCAAATAAAGCTAATTTCAGATTCTACAGGAGAAACTCTGGAAAGAATATTTCTTGCATTGAAATCTCAATTTATAAATTTAGATTGTGAGAAAAAAGAATATGTTTTTATAAGAACCGAACAACAAATTAATAAAATCATAAAGGAAAGTGAGAAAAAAGAAAATGTAATAATTTTATACACTGTAGTTGAAACAAAAATAGATAGGTACATTGCGCAAATGTGTAAGAAAAAAAAAATACCCTGCGTCGGTATCTTAGGCGACTTAATATTAAACTTCTCTAAACTAATTAAACAAAGGCCAACCCACATACCAAGTGCACAGCATGTTTTAGATGAAGATTATTATAAAAGAATTGAAGCATTACAATTTTCCATGACGCATGATGACGGCATGAGAACCGAAGATGTCGAAAGTGCAGATATTATTTTGTTAGGAGTTAGCCGAACGAGTAAAACCCCTACATCTATTTATTTAGCCAACAGAGGTTACAGAACTTTAAATATTCCTCTCGTAGAATCGCAAGAAATACCCTATCTTTTGAAAGAAAATTCTAATAAATTTTGCATTATAGGTTTAGTTGTTGACCCAGATCGATTATCTGACATTAGAAACAATAGATTAGAAATTATGAAAGAAATTAATATTCCCAATTATTCTAATTTAGATTTTGTTCAAAAAGAAATTGAGCAGTCAAAAAAACTTTTTAAAAAATATAAGTGGCCTATTGTAGACGTAACTAGAAAATCTGTTGAAGAAGCAGCCGCTACAATTATAAAAATTTTTGACATCAAAAAAAGACAAAAAAAATGAAAATAATATTGGCATCTAAAAGTGAGGTCAGAAAAAAAATTTTAAATAAAAATAATTTAAATTGTATTGTTGTTCCCTCAAACGTAGATGAGGATCAGGTTAAGGATTCATTGTTAGCTGTTGGCGCCAACCCTATGCTAATATCAAAAAATTTAGCAGAATTAAAATCTACAAAAGTCAGCAACAAATATCCAGATCAAGTGGTCCTAGGCGCAGATAGCGTTATAAGTTTAAATAATGAATTAATTAACAAGCCCAAAACAAGAGAAGAAGCGCTGAGAATATTAAAAAAACTAAATGGATCCCTGCACTACTTAATAACTTCAGTGTGCATATCTAAAAACGGTGCGATGATATGGAATTTTACCGATCAGTCAGAATTAATAATGAAAAAACTTTCCGAAGATGAGCTTAATAATTACTTAAAAAAAATTGAAACTAATACTTTGTTGGCCTACGGTGTTTATCAAATTGAAGCTGGGGGGTTAGAATTATTTGAATCTGTTAAAGGGGATAGAGACTCAATTATGGGCTTACCCATTAAACAGGTAATAGATTATATCAAAACATCAACATGACGGAAAATTTTTTTGGCATCATTGGTAGACCCTTATCACATTCACTTTCACCATTACTTCACAATATTTGGTTTAAAAAATATAACATTAAATCAACTTACTCTTTAATAAAAATTGGGGAAGATCAAATCGGAGAAGTTATAAATAGAATTAAAAAAAAAGAATTACAAGGAATCAATGTAACAATACCCTACAAACAGGCAGTAATTCCTTATTTAGATTTAATTATAAATGATGCAAAAGAAACATCTTCAGTAAACACTATATATTTAAATAGCGATAATAAAATTGTTGGTGAAAACACAGATGTTTATGGATTTGATAGTTCATTTATCAAAAAAATAAAAAACAAAAATTTATTAGAAAAAAATATTTTAATACTAGGTGCGGGCGGGGTTACTCCTTCCGTGGTTTACGCATTAGTCAAAAAAAAGATTAAAAAAATATTTATAAGCAATAGAACAACTGAAAAAGCAAAAATTATTAAAAAAAAATTTCCTTTTATTGAAATCATTTTATGGGAGGATATTGATAAGGTATCACAAGATATGGATATTATTATTAACACCACTTCTTTAGGCATGAAAAATGGAAGTGATTTCAACCGAATAATTAAAAAATTTAAAGCAGAGTTAGTTTATTATGATGTTGTTTATAACCCGCTAGAGACACCAATGTTAAAAAATTTTAAAGACCAAAAAGTTAAAACTTTTAATGGTTTAGACATGTTTCTCTATCAAGGTCAGAAGTCTTTTTATTTATGGAACAACGTCATTCCAGAAATAGATGAAGAATTGAAAAAAATAATAACAAATAATTTAAAATGAAAATTATAGGCATTACAGGATCAATAGCTTCAGGAAAAACCACTGTCGCACACTTAATGGCGGGTAAAAAATATCCTTTGTTCAGTGCTGACATGATTGTTTCGAACCTGTATAGAAAAAAAAATTTTTGTAAAATTTTAGTAGAGAAATTTAAATTGATCAGCAAAAAAAATGTTAAAGATCAAATAAAATTAATTTTAAAAAGCAACAAAGACAATCTATACAAACTAGAATCCATTATTCATCCTTTGGTTAGAAAGGAGATGATAAATTTTTTAAAAAAAAAAAATAAATTATTATTTTTAGAAATACCACTGTTAATAGAAAGTAAGTTAAATAAGTATTTTGATAAATTAATTTTTGTTAACGCAAATAAAAATTTAAGGTTAAAAAGATACATTAAAAAAAAAGGTGATAAAAAAACATTTAGTTTATTGGATAAAAGACAATTATCTTCGGCTCTTAAAAAAAATATTTGCGATCATACAATTAATAATAATTATTCTTTAGCAATTTTGAAAAAAAATGTTAAAAATTTTATAAAAAAATATGAATGAAATCTTCTTAGACACCGAAACAACAGGTCTCTCTGTTAATGCTAAGCATAGAATAGTAGAAATTGCCTGTATTGAAACTAGTGACTTTACTCCTACAAAAAAAATTTTTCATAAATTAATAAATCCTCAAAGAGATGTTCCAGAAGAAGCTTTTAAAATTCATGGTTTTTCAACTGATTTTTTAAAAAATAAAGAAACTTTCAATGAAGTAGCTGATGAATTTTTAGAATTTATAAATAATAAAAAAATTATAATACACAATGCATCCTTTGATCTTAGTTTCTTAAATTATCAATTAAAATTAATTAGAAAAAATGAAATTAAAAAAGATAACATAATTGACAGCCTCGAAGTCGCGAGAGGTAAATTTCCTGGTTCATCTAACTCTCTAGATGCTCTTTGTAGAAGATTTAATATAGATTTATCCAGAAGAACTAAACACAACGCTTTATTGGATTGTGAGCTTTTAAGAGAAGTTTATATAAATTTATTAGACGCAAAAGAACCTAAACTTATTTTTACAAACGAAAATCTAGAAACCAATTCCGATAATAGAACGAACAACAAGAAAGATTATTGTAAAACAGTCGTTGAAACAACGGGTGAAGAGCTTGCGTTACATAAAGATTTTTTAAAAAAAGAATTAAAAAAAAATTATTATTGAACAGTTCTTTTCAAGTAAAGTTCTTTAAAATCAATACTTTCTTCAATATTAATTTTTTTAAATCCAGATTTTTCAAACAACAAAACAAATAGTGCTCTTATTTCAGGATAAATTTCATTAGGAACTTTAATTAAAATGACTTCTTCTAAAGATTTTTTATTAGTTAGCTCTCCTTCGATTTCGATAATAGTAGAAAAAACTATTTTAGTATTTATCTTATCAAAATCATTTGTGTTAGGGTTAAGAGTAAGTGTTGTCTCAACCTCAATAATTTTATCTTTAAATTGGTTACTTTTAATATCAATATTAATTTTATAATTTGAAATATTTTTTTCTAGCAAAAAAAAAATTTTGGGACTAGGAATTTCAAATTTTAAATCTTTAATATATTTTGCTACTATTTTATAATTCATCTTTTTCTTTTTTCTCTTCAATTATTTCAGCATCTATAATATCGTTTTCAGGCTGTGTGTTATTTTTATATTTATTTCTAAGCCATAAATTTATTATTATTTTTCGTGTAAAAGGAAGGAGAAATAAAAAACCAATCATGTCAGAAATAAACCCTGGTAAAATAAGTAGAACAGCCGCAATAGCAATTGAGGCGCCAGATATTATTTCATATAAAGGAATTTTGTTTTTATACAGGTTAACCATACCTGACTTAATAGTGTTTAACCCTTCTATCTTTGCATAATAAACACCAACAATTGCGGTAAAAAAGATTATTATAATTGTATTAAACGTTCCGATTTGTTGCCCAATTTTAATCATCACAGTAATTTCTAAAATTGGTAAGGCGATAATTAGCAATAAAAGTGAGTTCATTTGGTTCTTACAAAATTATATTATTAATGTATATTTATCAAATAATGAGTAACAATTTAGGCTTTATAGACATAATTTTACTAGCAA
>MDTF01008269.1_pt1 | contig 23230 bp, 20 predicted proteins | sample 811191 | NCBI WGS metagenome assembly MDTF01 (sample SAMN05326649, study PRJNA326480) | marine metagenome | isolation source: seawater | place: Southern Ocean | collected 2011
AAGAAACTGATATTAAAGAAAATGATATTAAAGAAACTGATATTAAAGAAACTGATATTAAAGAAACTGATATTAAAGAAACTGATATTAAAGAAACTGATATTAAAGAAGTTAAAAAGAAAGTTAAAAAGAAAGTTAAAAAGGTTAGGCGTGTTTTTAGAACAAATCGGGGGATAAAAATATTAGGTTAAATAATCAAAAATTTTTTTTATTTGTAGTATATATATAAAAATGAGTAATATTACAAAAATGTTATGTGTTGTATTAGCTGTTGTCGCAGTATTGGGTGGTCTCCATTATTTAAGCCAAAGTGGGGTAATTCCAAATGAAGGAGAATTGTCATTTGATAGTGACTCCGATATTGGAGACGAGCAATTATCAATGGGTAATAATTCATCAAATAATACTCCTGGACCTGCATTAAATACAGATAATGAGAGCCCTGCTCCAGTAGATAGTGATTCAAATATTCTTTCTCAACAAGCCCAGGCCAAAGAGGCGACTGAATCTGCATGTTATCCTAAACAACAATTAACACCAGGCGATCTATTACCAACCAATGATGTAAATGATTGGAATAATGCATACCCAGTATCCAGTAGCGGTTCATTGGAAGGTAAAAATTTTTTACAATCAGGTCATCATGTAGGTATTAATACTGTTGGTCAAACATTAAGAAATGCCAATATGCAATTAAGATCTGAGCCTCCCAACCCACAAGTGTCTGTTTCTCCTTGGCAACAAAGCACCATTGAACCAGATGTAAATAGACGTCCAATGGAACTTGGGGGTTGTTCTTAAAGATGGTTATTAATTTATTTTATTTGCATTATATATAATGAACGTCACGCCTTATTATGATTTAATTATAAGATATAGCAACCAAATTAACTTTAATTTGGATGGGTATATTGAAAGTATGAAACAATGGAATTCTGTTAATAAAAATAGGAATTATTGTTTTGTATATAGATTTATTAATTTTGATAATGCAACCACAGATCCATCACAGCAGCATGATATTAATGTTACAAATCATATGATAAATGATATACGCAGAGGAATTTATAGCCCATCGCTTACCCAAAGTTATCTACAATTGGTGCAAATGGTTATTAATATAGAATTAATAAAAAAAATATTAAATTCAATTCCAGAAGCATTTGACGCACGACCAAGAATTAAATGTTTTTATTTTTATTTTACCGACGAGTTTAAAGAAAACTATTTATTACACACCGGTGGTCAATCATCGGCTACTGGAGAACAACTATGTAATAATGAAATTATTTCAAAAGTTAGAACTAATAATTTTGAATCACAATTTTTATAATAATAATTTAATATTTATAATATATATATTAAATGAGTTATAGTCCAGATATTATTGATACTTATCGAGTTATTAATGAAAGAATGATAATAAAACCATGGCATTTATCACCACCTCAAAATATTGGAACAGATGATCATAGTTCGGTATTAACACCCGAAGAATTCGCAGCATATTGTGACAAATATATTACATTTATTATTAAGAATCGTATTAAAATGTGTGTTTTTTTGGTTGGGTCTCCCGGGAACCCCGCATATGGGTATTGTAATCCAAATTACATGGCACCAGATACAACAATATATCCAAATAAATCTCATATAAAATGGGGAAGAAATGCAGGATATGTATATATACATACTTGGGTAAATGGATCATCTCCTGTTCAATATAAATTATCAAGTGTTGTAAATGAACCATCTAGCACATCATCGCTTATTCAAGCCATGTCTACAATAAATACTCATTCAACCAAAATTAATAATGTTTTATCAACTGTAGGTACCACATCAACTAATCCTGGAATAATGATTATGACAGCACCAGGTTCCCCATCATATACGCCAGGGACAGGTGCAATAATTTCACCATTTGTGATTAACTGTTCAACAAATTCTATTTATAATTTATATCTGGATGGTATTGTTATTAATAAAGCAGATTACTCATCAAGTACAATCCCTATAATAAGTTCATTGAATGGACAGGTTGATCGAGGATGGTCTATTTCTTTTACAGATGCATCAGACTCTACTAAAAATATATTATGCGAAATAACTACAATAACCGAAACAACTGACCCCAGCACCAACGCCAAGTCTTGGTCTGTCACAGTTATTCCTGGGCAAATCAGTACAGGGGCAATATTAAATGATTGGAATAATATAGATTCATCCAAACCAATCTTGTTATTGGCATCTCCATCATTTAAAAAAAATGCATGGTATTATGTACCAGCTCTAACCCATGCGAATACTCGAGTTGTTGAAAACACTACAGGCACCCCTCTGAGTGGTGCATTATATTCAAATTCATTAAATAACTTACAAGATTCATATTTACATAAGTTGGAAAAATTCATTGTTCCAGCTAATTCAACAGAATTTCCAGCACTAGACCCAGGTATGATACGTTATAGATGGACTGTAAAATCAACAAGGAATGAAAACTATTATGTCCCTTGGTTGTCAACTTTTTTATTTGAACGATTGCCCCCAGAAGTTAAAGTTGGAATTAATATTACACTGGACCCCAAATATGCATGGGGTCAATATTCAACATTCTCAACCCCTGCTGTAACTCTAAGTGCAATGTCCAGTTCAATTGACACAACATATACAAAAGGAGCAAGAACTTTCGGAGAAGGGACCGATACACATAATGCAGATACATCATTAACTGAAAAAAATCGACATAATATTCTATTATCATATGCCCAGAGCGGTAAATTACTAGACAGTTCCCTTAAACCAACTGCAATGAACTTACTATCAGATGCAACAAACATATCTACTCTAGATCAACGTTGGTGTATTAATACTTTCAAAGATAATGTTCCGCTATTTAACTTACCATATGGAGACCCCAACGGTTATCCAATAAAATCTATAGGCGAAACATATAATTATTCAAATAATTTACAAAGAGGTGATGGAGAGACAGTTGTTCATTGTATTGAATCAGGAAAATTATATATGCCGTCAACGAAAGAAGTATTACCACGAACGTCGACCAATACAGATCCAACAAATGGAATGCCAGTTGTATGTGAATATGCACGAAGATCCGTTATGGGGACAACTTCGGTTACAGAATCATCATATGCACGCAATGCTAGATATTTCCCACAAAATTATCCTCCGTCGCCATATAAATCATACCAAGAAGAGGTGAGTATTACACAAAAAAGAACATATTATCCAAAAGATAATTTAAGACAAGCATTTGAACTTGTCGCTTATATTAATACTGTTAGTACAAGATTGATTTCAGAAATTGCAATTGACAAGGAAGATATGGGAAATTATAATGGGTCTGGTAGAAATCCTTACCCATGGCCACCATCTGGGAATGATATACATAATCTTATACAAACTGAAATAGGAAATATAACAATAAAAGGGTGGGATAAAAAATTAGAAGGGGGGTACGCTGGATATGGAGGTCAACCAGGATTATTAATTGGGAAGGGTTATATGAAATGGCTATTTGATATGTATATGCCTCAGTCACAAAGAGTTAATAATCCATGTCATACACCACCAGATCCAGCAGGTGTGACTAAACCAGATGGAATTGGTGAAATGTTATATCCAAACTGGGGGAATGATGGTAAATATGGGATTGGTTATATTAATTATAATGTGGCATCATTTGACCAAAATGCAGACCACATTGGACCCGACCAATATGTGGGGACTGATCCATTTAATGAAATAAAACCACCAAAAAAACAAGGAAGCATGTGGCCACAAAATAATTCACAAGGAGGGGGATTACCTTATATGTATAATAGAAAGTCTGATTTACACAAAAGTCTTTCAGTAGGTTCTAACACACCACCATGGCCAACTGAATTTGGTACTTCAGTACAAATGACTGCTTATATAGATGATTTGTTTTTTCCAGAAATTTATTTTGGAAGTTCATTAAATCCTATACAAATTAAGGTTCCAATCCCATTAAACCCAACTCCAGATCAAGTATGGCAACAATATGACAGTGGTATTTATCAACCATCTGGATTTATTGTTGCATATAGTGAATTATATTGGATAGGTGAGCTAAAAACACTAAAAGCAAAAAACAAAATCGCTTCAACATCAAAAACGGGTGTATATGATTATACTGGTGGGTCCAATGTACCACCATCTTCTTTTGGTGGATGTGGATGTGGCTTTGATATTAACCCCAATGGTATTCCCACGGGTGATGGGATTAATCTCCCTTGTCAATTCAATAATGGTAAAATGTTTACGTATTGTCAAAATCCAACAACATCTAAATCCTTTAATTATCCATGTATACTTGGAATACTCGGTGGTAGTGGTAAACTAGAACCATATCAATGTTCATACCAAAATTGTATTGATACTGGTACAGGGGGTAGTATATACTCTAAGGGCAGCCTTGTATCACCCCTTGATGATTTCAAAAATAAACCTACAAATATTTTAAATGCAATATTTAATTGTTATTTTGACACAGACAATGGGACTCTTGTTTCAGACCAAACCACAATATTTCCATCATATGGCACTAGTCCGTCATATAATTTATCATCCATAAATCATTGTTCATTTGGCGAAACAAATAATGTAAAACAGTGGCCACGGGCATTAAATAGTGAATTAAAAAAAAAAAGTGTAGATCCAACAAAAAATATTTATTATGGTAATAATGCATTACCAACATTTTCATTTGAATATATTTCAAAAGGTAATATTGAGATAGGTATTTTAAAAATACCACCCACCAATGATACATGGGTCACAACGGGAAAATCTAGTGGAACATTTAACCCATCTTTTATTAGTGAAATAACATTATATGATAGATGCGATGCAACTGGCACACCACATTCTTATGTAGATCCAGTTGATATGTACAAGGATATAATAAATGTAGATGGGATCAATTTATTTGTTGGAACAATTGATAATGAATGGAGTGCATCAGATGGTCTTGTAGTTTCACAGAATTTAAATTATATTACAACAGAACATGTACAGTCTAGTGGTAAAAAATATCATATACCGACACTGTCTGCATGGTCAAGTGGGAATCTTGGATTTCGTCCAACTGGTACGATTACACAGGCAAGTGTGCCACTGGGACTAAATACCGGTGATTTATTTAAACGATTAACAAAAGTTAGTGGGACATTTGACGGGTGGGGTACATGGGACTGGGATAATGTGATTGATATGCTAAATACAATGACTAATAGTTATGAAGTAAATCGATTTTCATATTACGAAGTTGCATTTATTACAATGGACCATTTTATTAATGAAACAACCGACACCAATCATATCTCACCACTTTATAATTTTTGGGGATATGATACACGTAGAGGTGATATTAAATACTCTACTTTCTCGTCATATCCATCTGATGGTGGTATTGCAGCTGAAAATTATTGTTCTACTGGCCCACCATGTAGTATTAATCCTGTGACAGGATATGGTAATATATCAACAATCACTGGGAATGGGCAAACGCTGGGTGTATTGTGGGGAATAGATGGAACATCTAATGCAAATCCGTGTATGGGATATTCTATAAGTCAAAATATTAATTATACACAAGGCATTAATGGAGCATCTCCTATATCTGTAATTGACGGTGATTTGGAAAGCAACTTTAACGTAGAAGCTCTGAGTATAAGTGGAACAGTTAGTTTAAATAATTCAGTGCTGTATGATCCAGCGGCTTTCCATATTGAAAATAAAATATTGTCCGGGTCTTCGGCAGGACCATCGTCTAATAGACTACCAGCCCAAAGTTGTATTTATTATGATACATTTGCAATTTTTCCATGGTCATCTGTTTCTGACCCATCAACCCTTGTAATTTCTACAAATATAAGAAATGCCCCATCTTCTGATACAATTCCTCTTACAGGGGGGATAATTACAGATGTGGTTATATCAGACAATCGTTATTTGATTTCGAATTTATTTAACAATGCTAATAGCACAAGCAATTTTACGGGTGCTGATTTAGTTGTATTAGTTGCAGAAAAAATAACAACAGGTGGTTACAACATTTGGGCAATTCCATATTACCAATATAACAAGTATATAATTAAAGTTGGATTGCCATTAAATTCATTGAATTCTTCAATAATAATAAATGTACCTGGTAGTCCTGGGACTGGTGCATTCAGTTTGACAGTGGGGATTGATGGTCTTTTATTTTGGTATGAAATAAATAATGACGCCAGTACACAAATTATTAAATTAAGCTTAAGGTGTGGTGGTTATTTGACAGGAGGTGCATTTGCATTAAATCAGGAAATATGTCAATATGATATTGCACACCCATGTGGAATATATTATCAATCTATTTTTAATTTAACAATAAGAGATTCGATTCCTTTAAAAGTTATTAATACATGGAGTCAGATAAATACACCAGGCAATATAAATGGAAGTCTTAGAAATGAAAGTTTTACACTCAGTACATTAAATTTTAATTTAAATACATTTGCACAATCTTATAAAATAATTACCATCGGAGAAACTACCACTCCAACATTTTTAACAATGTGGGAAATAGATGATGTTACCACCAATAACATTAATTCCGTAAAAAAAGTGTGTTCAGTAAATACAAATATATTAATACCACGAAAAATAGATGGAAACCAAGTTCAAAATATAAATACATATTACAATTCAACCCTCAGTGTAATAACTGCGATAAATTATACTAAAATAGGCAACAAATATAAGATTTATGGAGTATTATTTGATTTGGCACCCGGAAATATACGATCAACGTTACAAACCACATGTGAATTTGAATTTAACATAAACAATAAAGAAAAATTAAATTGGTACTATCATGCCAATAATCCAAATGATCCAACTGAATCACATAACAAAATAAATAAAATTACAATTGACTCAAAAAATAATTTATATATTAATTCATCGAATACTGGAAATTCTATTGCAATATTTGATTGTGATAATGGACCTACTAATGGTTCAGAATACACCCCTGGATATAAAACAATTGCAAATACTTCATCTTCAAACCCTGCATGTATTGATTTATTTGATTCTTTTTCAGGATGCACCACAAATTCTACTAAATTATTAAATAATAGTTCGTCAGAAAATACAAATATAGTAATACCACGCAAACCAAATGTATCAATATCGGACATGAGTCATGCATTATTACAAACTAAAAATACATCAATTAATTCAGTTACAATATCAATTATTGATGGAATAACATCAAGTTTTACCAAATTTAATACACTTTCTCATATAATGCCTCATTCGAGTGGGGGGTCAGATACTTTTACACAAGGGTTGAATGTGATATATTCTGATGGAACTATAATAAAAACACATAGATTAAATAGTTATAGAGGGAATGAGTATGACAAATCATGTTCGAGTGCTGCTGATACTAGCCAAGAAGGTAATATTATATCACACTGTCGAATAACAAATTCATTAACTAATTCTTATAGTGAAAATAATGCTTCGTATATATTGTGTAATGGTGGAAATAATTTACAATTAATAAATCCAAATAAGAATCAATGTACACAACTACCAAATAATGGTACAATTTTTCCGGGAGTATTCAAACATGTACCATTTAATGTTGGTTCATTAAATATGACAGATAGTCAGTTAATGGAAACATCATTTATAATAAATACGGATTCTACCAAATTACAATCAATTGTCATGCAATCTAATAACACCCCTGTCCCAGTAGATGTAGAGAATCTTCAGTTGGATTCTGGAAAAACATATATAACAACACCACTTTCAATTGTAAAGGAACAAATAGTGACATCCACAAATGTTTCTCAATTAACAACAATTTTAAGTCTTGTTAAAGATTCAACATCTACTACTCTTATGCTATCGCAGTTGAAGTTATCACGTGATATACCCGATACAAATAGTTTGGCATGTAGTTTAACATGTGACACCAATACGATAGTGAACCTAAGTATAGCTAATGCAACGTTTCTTAATTTTATACCATACTATACAAGAATGCGGTCAGTTACTGCTGGATACCAGGATGGTACAAGTAATGGAAGCCCGTATGGGGCAACGCTTATTTCATCAAGAACAGGTGAATTAATACTTATTCAAAATAATACAGCCTTTATAAATGGTGGTACTCAAAGTACAACAGTGTTATGCAAGCAAACAAATTTACCAAAAGATACATCCAAGAATTACATATTATCAATGTATAATAAATATACTAAAGATATACCGTCTGCACAAATTGATCCTAGTTTTCAATCACCTACATGGGTGTATCATAACCCCGTTGTCGGGTTTGATAGCATATACATGATGTGTACAAATGGTACTAGTTCATTGTTGTGGGTTTTGGATATGTTTACGTTATCGGTTAAATCATGTATTCAACTTAAAAATTTTAAAATTACATCACGTGAGGGTGAATTTTTGAAAATTGATAATTATGGAAGAATTCATTTATTATCCTGGAGTACATATTATTGCATTGATAGAGAATCATTTAAGCCAGGTGATTTTTCCGAACAAAAACAAAAATATAATGAGAAAAGATGGAATCATTCGCCAAATGATTATAGTAAAATTATAACACCATGTGATTGGTTGTATCAAAATATTAATATAGAAGATTTTTTTAATAGTTCGAAAGGAGGTGGGTTTAACAAGGGAGGGGTTGTAAAGATATCATTGACAGTGCCTACTATACCTTGGGGGATTGGATATTCTAATATAAGTATAAGCGATCAAGATGTTGTAGTGAATGATAGTACCAACGTGTACCATATTCATATTGATACAAAAAAAGATTGCAGAAGACCATGTGTTAATGCAGTCAATAATGGGAATTGTTTTTATTATCCATTTATAGGTGTTTAAAGATTAATAAATAATTTAATTATATGGAAAATATAACTAAATTAGGGAATGATATGTGGTATACACTGCATTATATTACTTATAACAATGAAGAACCAGAATTATTTTTAAAACTATTTGGAATTATTTTTAATTGTCCGGCATGTAAGGATGATTATTTAAGGGATATTGAGGATGTTAACACAAATTTCAATGAATGGCTTTATAGTTATCATAATAAAGTTAATGTCAAGTTAAACAAGCCATTTTATAAATACGAGGAGTTGAAAGAATATGGAAATAATCCGAAATATGTCAAAATTATAAACTGTTTGAAATGTTTGTCAATTAATTTAGATAACAGCATAACAACAAAATTAAAATTCAAAAAATTTCTTAAAGAAGTGTATAAATTAAAACCATTTAATTTTAATGAAGTAGATATAAATAAAATAATAGTTAGTAAAAATATGGGTATTAATAAATTAAAGTATCTATTTACTTAGAACCAGTATCTTATTCCATATAAAATATACTATATCATCATAATTTTGAATACCTTCATATTTAATAACGGTTCCTGTTTTTGTAACATATTTTATTGTAGGGTATATTGATATGTTAAATGTTTTCAATAATTTTCCATTATTTTTATTAGTATCTTCTACATTTACAGCAGCAATTGCAAATTGATACTTGAAAGTAGATGCAAGGTTTTCCCACATATCTTTCATATTTTTACAATGTTTACACCATGGTGCATAAAATACAATGAGTCCATTTTTTTTTTCAAAATCAATGTGTTTAACTTTTTTCCTATTAAAATCAGATTTATTCAATTCTATTACACTTGTATTATTATAAATACTTTTATTATCCATCTAATAAATGACAGAGAAAATTTATATATATTATTATATTATAAATGGATCTATTAATATCATTATTTGCAGCAGCTCTTATTATTTATTTTAAAAATAATAAAAAGATTGGTCAAACGCATGTGGCACATATCATATGTTTAATGCTTGTTATTTTTGTGGGAATAAGGATTGTTAGAAAAGTATGTAATTTACGAGAAGATTTTGATACAGAAGAACTTAATACAGAAGAACTTAATACAGAAGAACTTAGCAATAAAACTAAACAAAAAAAATATAATTGTGGAAAATGTCAGACTTCACATGACCAGAAACACGATCTCTATATTCCACATCGAGCACTGGTTTCAAAAGAAGTAACAGATAAAGAAAGACAACATTCTAGGGATAACAGATTAGAAATAAGAAATAATATAAAAGAAAAAAATAAAGAAAATAATATTAAAATTAACCCAAAAGCACTTGTTGCAATGAGAGAACATAATAGTAAAGGTGCATCACGTCAATTGACAACCGGATTAGAAGGAGATGGTGAAACGAATGTCAATATTAATGTATCATATAATATTTCTGAAAATATTCTAGCAGAAGTGCAGGGGCTTAAAAAAACAGTATCTGCATTTATAGGTAAAAAACAGTTGGGTTCAGATTCACGACAGGATACTCAGGGTGAACACACGAAACATCCTGAACAACAGCATCATTCTGAACAACAGGACCAGAGGGACCAAGATTATTTAAATGATGGTGTAAATACAAATATGTTTAAACATCTTGAAGCAACAAAAAATGCACATAAATTATCTGCAGCGGAAACAAGAAAATTGATAAAGGGTGTAAAACATTCAGATGCAGATGAGAAATTACGGTATCAACCAGGATATTCTTACGTGCATCCAAAAGATTGGTTGAGCACTAATAAACCTCCTAGTAAATTCAAGGTTAATATCACAAATGAGGGTGATAAAAATAATTCTAAAAAAGTAAGTCCTACATCTAACGGAAACTTTTTTGAGTTACACTAATTTTCAATAATTCCAATAATAATATACTTAATATATAATATATTATTATAATGCAACAATACATTAGTTTATTTTTTTTAATTTTAATTGGAATGGTTGTATATTACAATAACAACAATCCTAAAATGATGTCAATATATTCTTCTTTATTATTACTTGTTTATTTAGTTTATTATAAAACCCAGGTTGAGATGTTTGATTCTTCATTAGATATTTTTTATGATACAATAAAGGATATTAGACCAGATAATGCATTAAATAGTAACATTGCAAATTTAACATCAGCAAAATCGAATGATGAAATCCAAAATATATTTTCAGGAATGCAGTCATTGTTTTTACCAGGTGGTAAAATTAAAACACATCCAATTTCATCATGTTATAATAAAATTTTAAAAGGGATCGAGCTTGATAAATATTCGACTTTTTATATTTCAAATAATAAGCAGAATATAGAAATTGATTATCAAAATAAAAGAATTTATACCAATTCACCTGTATCAGATAAAATAAAAGGAACAGGGCATGATAATAAAGGACATGATAATAAAGGACAATCATATCCACGGTTTATTAAAAATATACCGCAAAAATGGATTATAAAATTTATTGATAGATCAATTGTTAAAAATGGTGCTAATGGTATTCCAATTTGCTCAATTAATATCCAATCCAAGAGTAATCATGATGAGATACCTTCGTATTATTTAGAATATAGTGGTGATAAAATTCAACCTTCTATATACAAAGGAGGTAAAAATCAAAAATTCTTTATAGAAAAATCAATGGATCATTCGGGATATATGATTAAAACTATTAATAATAAATATTTATGTCGAATTTCAGAAAAGTATATTGATGGCAATGATTATGTTGGACTTAGACCAAAAGACATGTGTGATGATTCATGTGCATGGGATTTTAAAGGAGTTGATAAAGCTGTATGTAAAAAAAAGAATGAAACATCACCTAACAATGAATCATGTTGTTCTCAATATGTATTAAATAAGGATGGTAAATGTATTTTACCAGGAGAATTAAATAAGATAGGGCGTTTTGCTAAATATTTTGATTCACCTACTGATATTTTTAATACAAGAATTCAGAATATAACTAAAGATCAAAAAGAACAACTTGGCAAGGGTGGGTGGATTGACTCTTATAATAATGTTTGGAATGGACATTATTCAAATTTCTTAACATTACCAAATAAATATAATATAAATAATTCAATTAGTGTAAATATTAAAACCAACAAGATTACCGAAAGAGCGCATGGGAGTATAGTAACCTCTATTAAACCACACGGATCTCCTATAAAATTTAAAGTTGAAAGTCTTGGTAGTGATATATTATATGGATCAGACGGAAAAGGGACTAGAATTATTGCTGAGATGATGCCATATGACCAAATAAAAGATTTATTTAATATTAAATTAACAGATATTGGTGTAGATAATATAAAGGGCGTAGAGGCATTAAGAAATACGGTGTTGGTTAAATTTTTAGTATTTTATGAAAATACTGTTATTAATATAGGGTCATCTAATTTTGATAACCTTAATATTAAATCATTTAAGATGACAGATAAAAACTTAAAAAATAATTTAGTATCTATTTTTGAAATAGTAAATAGTATGAATAAACAATAAATTTATTTGATAAAAAATATATCAAATATATAATATATGAAGTTGGGTAAAAATCATAAAACTATTATAACATCTTCTGGAATTGTATTATTGCTTTTGTTGGGGTATTACTATCATTATGGGTTTTTTGAACAACAATTTGAATATTTTGATATTGAGCATTATGATATTAAAGATCCTCCAAAAGAACATAAATTATTTTTATTATTAACTACAAGATCATCTAAATCATATAACTCAGATAGCAAAATTTGGAAAGATATGTCGCATAATAATAATGATTTAAAATGGAAATCAATACCTCCAAATAAATCAGGAAATATGATAATAACAACACAAAAAGGTGAACTTAAAACAAAATCAAAACCAAATCATAAAGATTTTTCTATTTTCATCGAGTGCAAAACAGTCCGTTCTGTAAATATGAATAATAGCGAAGTATTATTTATACCTGGTAATGAAAGGGATGGGGTAAAGTTTAATTTAGACAATGAATATGGTAAAATCAATTTAACCATCGCAGACCACAAGATTGGACTAACTAAGAAAATTATGACAAATGATATGAATATGTATACGATTGTAAAAGACAAAGATTTAATTTTAGTTTATGTAAATGGTAATTTATTAGAAAAAACAAAACTTAAAAAAAAAATTTATTTCAGCGATGAACCGATTACAATTAATAGTTTGGAAAATAGTAATTTTGAATTACAAACTGTTGCAATTTATAATAACTCTATGAATTCATCAGAAGTTTCATCGACTTCTACATATTTAAAAAAAATTACACCGCCAAAAGTATCAAATAATAAAGATGTCGGTGAAGGTGTAGGTGCAGGTGTAGGTGAAAATAAATGCACTTCATTGTGTCAAGAGGAATGTGCTTCATCTGGAAATTATAAAGATTGTTATGAGACATGTGCTTATCGGATCCCAGAATGTAAAAAATTTTGTAAAAAAAATCCCACAAGACCCATATGCAATACTAAATGCAAAGATTATGATAAATGCCCAACATCATATATTAAGGATGGTTCTTATTATGTGTATATTGTTAAAGATAGTATTTATGCGAAAGAACTCGGTAGGCATGGTGAAATTTCATATGGAAGAGACAGAGCAAACGCTAAAGAAATTTATTCAATGAATTTCCCGGATTGTAAGATGCCAAAGGTATTGGATGAATATTCTCCAAATCCAACAAATGATAGTTGTCCATTTGTTATTAAACATAGAAATCCATGTAAATCAAAAAATTGCAGAGATGTTGATTGGGGAACTAATCCATTAAACGCAGATGTTAATAAAAAGTGTAAGAAAAATGTAGCAAGTTACTGTGAAGAAAATGCAGATAAGGACAAAGCATGTTATTGTTGGAAACCAAAATATCAAGATGATCGATACTGTTCTAAATTTAGAAGACATTTTGATGACCAAAAATGTTCACCATCGCAATTTGATATTAATGAACATCCTGATTTTTCAGAATACATTAAAAAGGATAATATTCCATGTTGGAATTGTAATATTTCATCCAAGCCTAAAAAATAATTTATAACCTTATTATATATAAATTATGTTCCATATTAAAATATCTCATATAATAATCACACTTGGTCTAATACTGGTACTAGTGTGTGTATGTAGAGAAACAATTGTTGAAAAATTCAAAGATTCATCAAATGAAGAAGTTGCTGAAGGTTCAAGTTCATTATATGATTGGGGATTTCATCCAATTAAAGAAGTTGAAGATGCTGTTGAAAAGCCAAAACATCATCCTAATAAACATCATGGACATCGTCATAAAAAACATGAAACATGCAAAGATGAAGAAGAAGATCCAAAATATTGTTATGACTGTGATATTACAACTAATAAAAATATTAATAAGTATGTTTTAAAAAGTAGTATACCACCATGTCCAGATATGAGTGAATATGCAAAGAAATCACAGATTCCTCCAAACATTGATTTAAAAAGATATATTCTAAAATCACAAATCCCTTCATGCGATTGTCCGAATATCAAAAATTATATAAAAAAATCAGAAGTTCCTTCTTGTCCAGAAGTACCATTATGTCCAAAATGTCCAATATGCCCAGTATGTCCTCAGATAGACGGAGATTATATTAGTATAAATGAGGTCAAGAGAGATTATGTTAAAAAATCACATCTTGAAAAATATTGTAAAAAAATTGCCCATAAAATGATATCAGGAAGTGATGGTTCATCTGGAAGTAATGGGTCATCTGGAAGTGATGATTCACCAGGAATCAAAAGAGGTTGTCAGAATTATAATAAATACACTGTTGCTAAGAAGGCTCCTAAACCATTTAATCCTGGAATTTTAAACAGAATGTATTAATTGAATGTATTAATTGAATGTATTAACATAATTAAGAAATCAATTTAACAACAGTGTTTTTTTGAAAATTCCTAGTTTTTACTTCATTCTTAATTTTAATAAAACATGTTTTGTCGTAATCAGTTACAATTTTAATAATTCCATTTGATTTTTTAATAATATTTTCCATATGGTTAATATCATTAATATTAATATCATTTACAGTTTTAATCAAGTCGCCTTCTTCAAATATTTGTAGATTATAAATTATTGAATTGGGTATTATATTAACTATAACCACTCTTTTATTATTTTGAAAAATAATATCATCAATCTTATTATATAAAGATGGAATATCAGATAATAAATTTAAAGAACATTCAATCATTATTAATCCACCATCTAGTGCTATATATTTAACTTTTTCGTGAAGTGGGAATACAGTTACAATATTATTATTATATTGTGTATTATTTAATAAAGTTTTTTTTTTAATACCATTTGACATGTATTCAATTTCAAATTTTTTATTCAATTCTAAAAATGAATAATATTCAGTTAATGTTAATTTACTATCTTCCCCATCTCTAATAAAACCCAAATTAGTAATTTTATTTTTATTTATTTTGGTCAATATATCCCCTGTTCTAACCCCAGCATATTCCATTGGAGAATTTTTGTAAACCTTGTTTATATAAACACCATTGCATTTTGTTTTCATAAGTGTTGTAATTGTTTCATTTATTGAGTTATATCCAACTCCAATGAACGGGGATCGTATTATAAGTTGTGTATTCATAAGTTTTTTAAAATTATCAATCATTCTTATAGGAATCGCAAATCCAGTATTTTCTGATATATATGCTGGCATTTTCGCAGAATTTATCCCAATAACCTTATTATTATACATAAGTGGTCCTCCAGAATTTCCCGGATTAATTGCAGAATCTGTTTGTATAGATGTTCCTGTGAATGCACTAATAATTCCCTTGGTTATAACAATTGTTTCGGTATTATTTGGGAATCCAAGACAGTAAACTGGCATACCAATTGATATTTTTTTTCTCATTTTTAGAAAATGTTTATTTTTATAATTTATTTTTAATAATGCAATATCATAATCTGGTGAGAATGAAATAATTTTACATTTATATTTTACACCAGACATAAGTTCAATATATACATTTTTAGCATCTTGGATACAATGTGCACATGTTAGTATATGTCCATTTCTATCTATAAAAAACCCAGATCCCATTGATGGCTCTGTTGCTTTAATTTGGCCAGGAAATTTAAAATTATATTCTATATCTTGACTTAAAATTTTAACAACTGATTTTTTAATAACATTTGATAATTTGTATACATTCATTAATATTAATATATATAAATAATATATAAAATAATAATCATTATATAATATATTATGCCAGGCGGATTAATGCAATTAGTGGCTTACGGATCGCAAGATTTATATTTAACAGGAAACCCTCAAATGACATATTTTAAGGCAATTTATAGAAGACATACCAATTTTGCAACAGAATATATTAGGTTGGATTTTGAAACATTGCCATCTTTCTCAACAACATCAACAACCCAAGCTCGTGTTAAGATACCAAGACATGCCGAGTTAGTTCATGATTGTTACTTTGTTATTGACATGCCCCCGATTTATGGTGAATATATTTCTGGATTTAAATGGGTTGATAATCTAGGATTCAATTTAATTAATAATGTCAGTTTAACTATTGCGGGTGCTCAAATAGACAAGCATTATGGAAAATGGTTGATAATTTGGAATGAACTTACATTGTCAGATGAAAAGAAAAGGAATTTATACAAGATGATAAGCATGGATGAAATTCCAATACCAGATCAGAATTTATTAACCAGTTTTGTAGGGTTAAATAATACAAACACAAAGGGAATACTTTATTCTAAGAAAAGATTAAGAATCCCGATGTTTTTCTGGTTTTGTACAAATCCAGGATTATCATTACCATTAATATCACTTCAATACAATGAAGTATATATTAACTTTGAATTTGTCAGATTAAATGATTTATTTACATTGTCTCCATTTAATTTTACACCAGAATATTATTTTTCAAGCGATGGCATTTCAAATATTATAAATTATGATAATTTTTTAAAGTCAGGTGATGTAAATTTTTTTGTTGAAAATCACGAATATAATACTGCTCTTAATGAAATTTATACCCCGACTACATTATTATATTATTTTTTATCAACGAGTGGTACAGGTAATTTATCTCAATGGATACCAAATCCTCATTTAGAAGCAAATTATATTTATTTAGACGAGGGTGAAAGAAAACTTTTTGCAAAATATACACAAGAATATTTAATTACACAAGTTCAATATCAGGAGACTCCTGGATTGGTTGGTGGTGCAAATGTCGTAAGATTAAAGTTTAATCATCCTGTGAAGGAATTAGTATGGACGTTTAGAAGAGATGATAGTGACATTTACAATAATCATAATAATTATACATATATTCCATCACATAGAAGGTATAAGCAATTGATGGAATACCTTGAATCAATGGGTAATGGTATGGTTATTAGTTCAATTGCAAATTCAATTATGAAAAAAGAAGCATTTGCAGAGTCATTGTCTAATGTCCAATTTAACCAGTTGGTAATTAATTTATTAAAATTAAATGCAACTGATTCAAATAATATAACAGATAATGTATTAAATATTTTTCAAAATGGTAAATTTAAATTTAATGGTAAAGATCGATTTAGGGAAAAGGATTTTAAATTTTTTACTGAATCGCAAATATGGAGCAAACAATCTGGAAATCCAGTGATCCCAGGAATTAATTGTTATTCATTTGCACTCAAACCAGAAAAACATCAACCTTCGGGGACATGCAATTTTTCTAGATTAGATAAGGTTGAATTTTTATTTACATTAAAGAAAAATTGGAGGAATGTTTCACCTAATGCATCTATTCCTTCTGAAAATATACCACATGTATATACATTTTCTATTTTTAAACAATCACATATTCCAACTCAAGATATTACTAATATTTATAATAATCTATCTGACGTACAAATAGATAGTTCTAAATTATATATTTTAGATATGTATGCTGTTAATTATAATATTTTAAGAATAATGGGTGGGATGGGAGACGTTGCGTTTGCCAATTAAAGATATATTTTTATATATAATTAACATAATGAAAAGAGCACATTGTCAATCAGAAAATCTAACTAATAAACGATCTCGAATAGAATATACTATAAATAAAAAACGTAAAAGAGATGATGATCCGGATCCATCTCAATTATATAATCAAGATCAAGTGCATGACCAAGCACCCTGTGGGAACACATATCGGTTAAAGCCTCGGGCTTTTATACAGCCAATATCTCATTATATAAATGCATTTAGTAAAAGTGATTTAACAGATAATATTCAAATTGAAAGTCTATCATTGGATGAAATGCAACAGATCCGTAGTGTATTAGATAAAAAAATTAGAAAATACATGCAGACATTAGGAGAAATTGAACAAATTTTAAATATTTATTTATAATATAAAATGACAACTGTTTTTAATTTAGAATATACGATATCAATTGTTTTTGCACTTGGGTCTGCATTTGGAATAAATCATTATAATGTCGATACAAACCCAATTATTAAATTCTTCGTAGTTCCTTTATTGGTTGCATATACATATTTATTGGTTGCAAATAAACTTTTACCACAAATGAATGAATTTGGAGACAAAGTTGGTGCATATGTAGAAACTAAAACATTAGGTGAAATTAATTCACTAGGATATATGCAAATTTTCCCACCAGTTTTTGCTGTATTTCTGATATTTATAATTCTGATTTTTAATAAGAACATCTAAAACTAAAACTAAAAAATATAATATAATAATATTATATTATAATATAATGAACCCAGACTATCTTGAAGTAGTTAAACAGCGTGTCGAAAATGAATGTCCGATTTGTTCAAATAAATTAATGATATCATTTGTAATTACCATTATTATTATTTATGCATGTAATGGTTTCAAATTCAATAATATATTTGATATATTATTACCAATGTCAGTATTTATTATTACATACATTATTGTGGGAGTTATTGGGACAAATATGATTTCTGAAAAAAAAATTAGAAATGAATATAATAATGTTAGAGAAACATATCAGAATTATATGAATGAAATAAATCATAGTCAATTTGAACAAATGGTTAATAATACAGATGAAGGTAAACTAGAAAAACAAAGAAAATTACCGGAACTACCAACAACAATACCATATATTTCAGTACAAAAATCAGATAGACTTGCAAGTTTATATAAAAAAATTAAAGATGAAGTTGATAGTAACTTAATTGAAAATCTTGAAAACAAACATGCAAGTGCTCAATTTGGAGATGGAAGTCTTGGATGTGAATTAGACCCAAAAATGTGCAGTTCCCTTTGTGCGAGTCAAGACAAACCCAAGGATATGGTTGCTCCAATACCAGGACCACAATGGCAACCAAATAATGCTGCAACTATCCAGCAAAGAATTATGACAGGTAAATTTGTTCAACCTAGTTGTTTGCAATAAAAAATTATTTATTAATAATATAACAATGATTATTACTAAATTATTAGACCAAGCTAAAACATTTAATTTTATTAAATTACAATTTTTTTTAGTTTTTTTTTTTGGAATATTATATTACATAATTGGGAATCATATTGGTAATAAAAACAGTCATTTTGTCGACAATGTACCGCCGTTTCAATTAATTGATGCCCTTTATTTAAGTTTGGTTACACACTCAACTGTTGGTTATGGTGATATTGCACCACGTAGCAATATAGCACGTATTGTTGCAAGTTTGCAAATGCTAACTATTATTTTTAGTTTCGCACTTTATTTTGTTGCATAATTATATAAATATATGAGTAGTTTACCCCTTACCAAATATGGGTCCGTATGATCAATATAATAATAAAAACTCACAAAAAAACTAACAAATACCATCATATATTGCTCTACTAAAACCAACTATATACAGTACGTCATCTAGAAGAAATAGTGCGATATTACAATAAAAAAAACATCGAATAATAATTTACAACACGAAGAAGATGATAACCTTATTGATGATACAAATTATTTAAAAGTTTTAAAACAAATGACTTATTTTTAAAAAAGACGAAATATAGGAATATTAAACCATCGTTAAACATAATGACGAAAACTGGTAGCACCCCTTGATAAACACTATGTTGAAAAAAATCAAATTCTTAATTTTTCTAACTCTTGATGTAGATGATAATCGCCAATATTAATTTCAGCTGCTTTTTTCTTTTTTGAATAATATATAGACGTTTTATTTAAAATTAATGCAAAATTAATATCAGATACAAATTTATTTTTACGATTATCAGCCAATGTTTTATTTATTTTATGCATATAACATCCATTGTATTTTGACAAACCATAGCATTGGTGTTTAATAAGGTAGTTTTGTAATTTATCATAATTACTTATATTATCCAATATAACGACTAGACTTTTGACATCATTTGCATTTATTTTTTTTCTTGTTAGAATTACTTTATGAAAATTATCATGGACCATTAAAGGTAATAGCATAGTATCTTCGAAATATAATTTAAGCGATTCGTCAATATTTATTTTATTATTTAAGAAATATTTAGTTGATTCATATAATTCCATTTTAACATCTTTTTCTTTAAAACTTTTTATAATTATTTCTACATCTTCTAGTGTAATATTATTTTTATTTTTAACAAATATATAATATAACAAATTTATTAGTCGTCTTATATCACCCATAGCATGATTCATTAAGATTATTTTTGCATCAAACTCAATTGAGAATCCTTCATTTTTTGCTATTTTATCAATAACAGTTCCCAATAACATATTCGGGATTTTTTTAATGTTAATATGAACACTATATTTTTTTAATATTGTTAATTTTTTGTCTTTAAATTCATTGTATGTGCATATAATGGGTGATTTGATATTCATTAACTCTGTTGTTTTATCTTTTTTACTTTTATTTCGCTTGACTGTTTTATCATTTTTTTTTACTAAGTCCAATAAATATTTTAAACCATTCTTACCCGATCCCTTGCTATCAGATAAAGTATCTATCTCATCTAATATTACACCAACTGGTGAATTGTTACATTTAAACATATTTACAACATTTCTATAGGTTAATGTATTTGTTAATACTTCTTGGATACTTTTTGCACCTTTTAGTTCACTTGCATTGTATTCGATAATTCTGTATCCAAACTCTTTTAATAAAATATTTGCCAACGAACTTTTACCTGTTCCGGGTGGACCAGATAATAGTAGTATTTTCTTAGTATTTCTTGGATCTTTTTTATAAGATATCATCCAATCTTTAATGATTTTTTTATTTTTCTGAGTAATTAGTATATCTTTTAAACAGTTAGGAGAATATTTATTGCACCATGATTGCATTATTAATTAAAATAACATTATTATTTTAATTAGTTTTATATCAAATTTTTTTTAAATTCTAATCAACATTTCATCCCAGACCATGATGCGAATTGTCCATCTGTTAACCCACACTCGCTAATCCATTGACATCTTTCTTTTTTAGATTTATCTTTATTTGACATAGGGTATTTATTATATGTTGGAAAATTCTTTATTTTTTTTTTTTGCATCATCATAACATTTATCATTATCCCCAACATTAATCCCATATGTATTTTGACATACGTCATTTTCTCCATCTTTTCCTAAATAATTAAAATAATCAGGGCATCGACCACCAACATATTTCATATAAGTATTTGTAGGAAGTTTTTCCGTACTTGGTTCAGATGATTTATATCCTTTATTTATAACAATATAAAGTAAAAATATAACAATTATAACAATACCTACCCATATATGTCCTGATAATTTTCCTAATATCATTGCTCCAACAATCACGCAAATAAAAATAAGTATTTCTTTTATAAGGTCATTCATTCTATTATATAATATGAATATATAATTTATTAGAATGTCGTTGTAACACTTTTAAGTACCTTTGATCCTTTATTAGAAATATTTGTTGGTCGGTCAATTGGCATAGGTAAATGCTCAACATCATGTAGGTATCCGATGTATTGTTGTATTTGAACAAATATTTTTGGAGCTGCCCAATCTGTTACTAATTTATTTAATTTTCTAATCTGTTCGTTTAATTTACATTGAAGATTTTGACTATGTTGTAAATATATAGATCTCATAATTATTTCTAATTCTGTATCCGATTGTCTATCAATTATATGAGTTTCATTAGAAAATTTCCACACAGAGTGTCTAATTATTTGTTGAATAATATCAATATTGTCTTTTGAAAAAAATAAAAGGCTTAGTGGAGAAGGAGTTTGAATTCCTTTTAGTGCATTATATTTAAATTTATTATTAGCAACATCCCCTAAAAACATAGGTAACTTTTCAAATGATGTATTATTTATATCAACGACTCTTCCATTATTTTTATTAATAATTCTTCCGTTATTCATTATAGTAATTAATAATATATTTTTTTTAATTAGTTTCCCACAGCATCTGTAAGAAACTCTGCCAATTTCTTAGGATGAAAAATACCACCCTCTGGTGCCCCGTATTTATCAATATATTTTACATAAGACATATCGAATGTAGCAGTAAAAACCAATGTTGTACTAATAAGTGGTGCACAAATAGTTGTTTTATTTTTAATATAGTTATTTTGTTTTAATTCTTCAATTTTACTTAAAAGTGATAGATTATCAACATATATATAATAACTTCTCTTAACCGTTATCAAAGTTTCGTATGACATATCAATGTATGGTTGGTAAATATTCTTATATGATTCAAATTGTTTAATTCGTATTAATACATATTCATAAGTTTTTTTTTTAAAATTGTTAGATAATGTTAACATATCATTCCGATTATATGGTTCTAGATATGATTCGTATATTTTTTCATCGATGAATTTTTTAATTCTTGAAATAATTAGATCTTCTACCTTGTATCCATGTATTGTTTTTTGATGAGATACTTGTATCATTTACTTATATTTAAATACATGGAAATTATATTAAAAAATAAAACTAATAGTATAAACAACCCACATGTCTAGTAATTTATTATTAACCCCTGACCCAACTAATTCTAACACTACGTGTTATATTAATCTCCCAAAACTCGAAATATCATTAGATATTCACGATATGCAGATATTCGGTGAAACTATTCCAGAAAGTGAAATGTTGGATTTAGTCGATCGTGTTATTGAGCCATTTGATAGTTCAGTGGAACTTGGTG